>Ga0308165_1001078_pt1 | contig 40977 bp, 37 predicted proteins | sample PhyWR2_FD_201032 | JGI IMG/M metagenome (GOLD analysis project Ga0308165, IMG submission 201032) | Phyllosphere microbial communities from UC Gill Tract Community Farm, Albany, California, United States - DLSLW.R2 | ecosystem: Host-associated > Plants > Phyllosphere > Unclassified | place: USA...
CTTTAAAGATGAAAAATTAACGGCTCTTTATCTCTATAGGGAACATGATCAAGAAATAGGTTTTAAAGAAAATCCTTCATTAAGGCCTTTGGTTTTTACATGGAAAAAGCCAATTTATACTTGCTTTAATATGGTCAATGTACCTTATGACTTAGAGATATTTTTCTTTAATGCAGATAAAAAAATTATTGGATCGGCTGTAATGAAAAAGTTTTCTCCAAAACAATATTGCCCTAATGAAAAAATTCAATTTGCATTGGAAATATTAAAAAAATAATTCTTAAATTTTTTATCGAATTAAATAGATAAAGTAGATACCTGGTTATCATGGTCCTATGACCATAGTAACCAAGTTATCGGTATCAAATGGCTTATTGGAAAGAGCATGGTGAAGGTTCGACGGGACTTTTCAGTGTTGCTGTACTGTCTATGACTGTCCTTAAATCCATAAATAGGTGTCCACTCAATTTTGATAGTGGACACTATCATGGTATTGAACAGCTAGAAAAAGTGGTGGTTCACCGGATGCTTACGTTCAAATTTCCTGAGCTACCTCTATAGTGCGTCATGTGATGTCATAAAAAGGCGTAACAGCTACTTTCTGCATGTAATTTGATAGTTACGGCTGTTATAATTTGATCAATAAAATTTTTAGATTTTAAATAATGCTTAAATATTTATTATTTAGTTTATTACTAGCACCAACAATATGCAGTGCTACAACGTGGATTACATTAAATGACTATAATAAAGGTGGACTCAATATCATTGATAAAGATTCCATAGTTAGAAAGAATGATTTTGCTACTTATAGAATGAAAGATAATTCTATGAGCGACTCGTATTCGATTATTTACTTTAAATCAAATTGTACAAATAAAACTCGGACTATTTTAAAACGAGACTATTATTCAAACTCAAATGAGTTAATAAAAACCATCGTTTTTCATGATATAAAGTATGGCTTTTATGTCAGAAATCAAGATACAGCTAAATTAGAAAATATAGTTTGTAAAAACTCTTCTTATTAATTCGCTTAACTAATTCTTAGGTTATTTATGTTTAAATATATTTTTCTAATTGCGATTTTTGTCCCCATGTTTTCAAGTGCTACAAAGTGGGTAGTTGTAGATGGGAAAGACCCCTCTCATTTGATTGACATAGATTCTATTAAAAAAAGCGGTGATCTAACTCTATATAGAACAAAAGCATTTGCTTTGAGTGAATATTATTCAATTTTTTATTATAAACGTGATTGTAAAAGTAGATTAGAAAGAATTTATAAAGAAGAACGGTATGAAAATATAGGGGATAAATTGTTGAATACTACTACTTTTCATATAAATAAATTAGGCTACTTGCATTACATGGTTGAAATTAATTCTTCATCCAAATCTTCATCATCACCATATAACTCAACCAAGGTTGGAATATAAGCACCATATTCCAACTTAATTTTATCCTGTTTGGTTGGAAATGTACCTAAACCTTCATCACCTTTGGTTTGTTTCGGTGAATATGATGGAGTAGTTAAGGTCGTAATAGATCGGGCTACTTTGTTATACAACATTTTTGCTCGAAGTACTTCAAAAGTATAGCCACGCCCCATTCGGTTCGCTACTCTTGTAATACCATTATGTCCCTCAGTATAAGCATTAGTAATCCTGACGGGTGCATCCCAATAAGTAAATATATCTTCAAAGTTATTATTGACTGTTTTAGCAACATCACGGAAAGACTTTAAATGCTTGGGAATATCACTTTCCCAATTGTTAAATCTCTGTATTGCATCGTCTTTAGTCGTTGCTTCATAAATATTATAAAACTGCTCTTTGAGATCATAAGCTTCTTTAAACTCAGGATGAATTTTTTCAAGTTGAGCCAAGACTTCTAATTGTTCTTCGGTCAATGAGTTTGGTCGTCTAAGCAGTATCCATCGTAAATGCTTTTTCATATTCAATCGAGCATAGCGATTCATTCCACTCTGTAAATTTTTTCGCTCAGTGTCTAACGCTACGCTTGCCATTCTAACCACATGAAATTTATCAATGACCAATTTAGCATTAGGTAGATGTAGACGAAACGATTTTTTAAATGGTCGCCACATATCACTGCAAATCCATTCTACCTTATCTGCATCAGGCATTTTGGCAAAGTATGGCATCAAGGTGTCTTGAGTCCTTTCAGGCAGCATGTCATACAAGCTGTTCATTGCAAGGTTGGTGATGACACAACGATATGTCCCCATCAATTTAAGTTCATCAATCCCCATAATCGTTGGAGTTTCAAACTTAACATCTCGTTCTAATTCCTCCACGAAATCGAGCGTAATGTTTTTTATGGTATTTACCACCACACCCGTATCTTCGGCAAGCTGCGTAAACGTTCGATCTAAGCAACGCTTGCGTACTTGCTGAATCAGTCGATTGGTCGCTCTACGTTTTTCATCCAAGAAACTAAGTTGAGGGGTAATCATGCTTTTGCATTCAGAACAACGATAGCGTGTTCGCACCACCTCAATTTTAACAGGCTGCATCTGTAAGGGGGTATCGGCAAAATGATTGATACGCTGACCGTGCTTGTATAAGCGTCCACCGCATTCAGGGCACGTTTCCAAATGATCACCACTTGGCTGTACGGTAATCACAATACAGCCATCTTCATTACGGTAATCTATAGGTTGAACACCATCCAATTGCAGAATATCAATCATACGAATACTCCCTTATGTTAGATGATGAGCATCAATAGTTTCACCATTTTTTAGCAACTTATACAATACCTTAATCACATTCTGCATCGCTTGAGCATCTGTCTTGAGCAACAATGCTGATAGGTCTTGATGTGATGTGAGGGCTTGGATAATTGCACCTTTGGTTGCCGATGGTAAATTACCTTGCAAAGCCGTTGATTCAGGATTGTTTTCAATCTGAGCCATAACGACATCATTGTTGCGTAGAATCGTCACTAAATGGTTGATATAAACAACCTGCTCTTGACGGGTAGATATATCACCAAAAGTCTGTGCAATCAGATCAATGACTTCTTTGAGATAAGTCATTTTAGTGGGTTCTAAATCACCATTGGCTGTGCCTTTGATAGGTGCTAAAGGGCGTGGACCATCTGCATCAGGATGGTCTGTATCATCATCTGTTTTAAGTTTCTTTTTAAAGATGCCAAAACCAGTCAACACTAAACCTGAAATATCAATTTCTTTGGCTGACATGCCGTTTAAGCGTTTAGATAATAACTTGGTAAATGCTGAAAAGTTTTCAAGCTCTGGGTCGCCAAAGTCAATGAGCTGTGCAACATAGGAGTATGTACGGCTAAACTTATCTAAATTACCTTTAAAGCGCATTAAGGTTTGCAATTCTACGTCAAGTTGCTTACGTTCAAATTCAGCTTTTTCAGCACCCTCATCATTGCCATCTGCTTTGGCTTGGTCGAAAGTGATTTCCTGTAACTCAATCGCCTGTTTCAGCATTTTTAGCTTTTGGTTAAACAGTCGGGCGACACGATCTGTTGCCTTAAACAGGTCGGGATGCGTGGTTTCTTTAAAATCATGATTACTAATGTCACGGATGGTTTTAAAACGTGCCGCTTTAAATTCTTCCAAATCATCTTCGGTAATTAGGTTTAGTTCTTCAATATTATCTTTATTGGTGTAAACAACATTTGGGTCTTGCACATCAACGATTTTTGCCCCGTTATCGTATTTTTTAAAGCATTTTAAAATCCATTCAGGGTCGTTCACAAAATCAATCACAAAAGTTTGATCTTTGCCTGTGGTAGTACGGTTTAAACGTGATAAGGTTTGTACTACTTCAACCTCATTAGCAATGACTTTATCAAGATACATCGCACATAGTTTGGGTTGGTCAAAGCCAGTTTGGAATTTATTTGCCACGACCATTAAGCGGTATTCAGGGCGGTCAAATGCAATGCGTAAATCAGAATTAGGTGCATCGGCATTCATGTTAGCTTCGGTAAATTCAGCATCATCACCAACCTGAAATAGCGCACCATTTTCTGTATCACCATCAGCTTCATGGCTAATCTGTTTGCCCGTTAGCTTACCTGAGAATGCCACTAAGACGCGATAAGCACTATATTCAGGGTTATCTTCAATATATTTTTCTAGGGCAATTTTATAACGTGCTGCCGCAGGGCGTGAACTGGTCACAATCATCGCTTTGGCTTGACCATTCAGTAAGTTAGCAACATTGTGGTGAAAGTGTTGAATAATAAACTGCACTTTTTGCGTGACATTGGTGGCATGTAAAGTCATCCAACGGGCTAAGGCTTTCTTTGCGGCTTTAGAGTTAACCCGCTTATCATTATCTACAGCATCGCCACCCAATTTAAAAGCGGTTTTATAAGGCACATAACCTTGTAGTACATCTAAAATAAAGCCTTCGTCAATCGCTTGGCGTTGTGGGTACAAGTGGAAAGATTCAGGTAAATTTTCATCACTTGCAGGCTCCCCATTTTTTGTGCGCCCAAACAGCATTTTTGTAGAATGTTTCGGTGTTGCAGTAAAGGCAAAATGGCTAACATTTTTTGATTGCACACGGGCTTTTTGAATCTGTTCAAGCAATTCCTCAACTGTCAGGCTTGCCATTGCATCACCCGATTGTAATGCTAGTGTGGCTTGCAGTTTCGATGCCGTTGAGCCTGTTTGAGAAGTATGTGCTTCATCAATCACGATACCGTAGTTACGGTCGCTTAAACTGGTGTTGGTTAGAATCGCTTCCATTACATGTGGAAAGGTTTGAATCGTTACAATAATGATCTGTTTATTGGACAATAATGCATCTTCAAGCTGTTTGCTTTTCGACTTGCCTGCATGTTCTTTGTCATCACGGTTAATCGCAGCAATTAAACCTTTCTGGTGATCGAGTTGCTGTATGGCTTCCTGTAGCTGATCGTCCAATACGGTACGGTCAGTCACCACAATGACGGAGTTATAAAACGGTGTACCGTCCTTGTGACGCAAACGTACAAGCGAATGGCATACCCAAGAGATTGTAGATGTTTTGCCTGAGCCTGCACTATGTTCGCACAGATAATTCAATCCAACGCCTTTTTCTTGCACATCTGCAATGATTTTATTGACTGCATCGAATTGATGGTAACGTGGGAAGATCAAGCGTTCTTGTACTGTCCAATTTCCATATAAATCGACTTTGTTCTTTTTCTCAATATAGACAAAATTATGGAAAATTTTAAGCCAGTTATCACGTCGGCAAACATAATCCCAAAAATACGCTACGGGATAGTCTTCACCTTTTAATTTATCCGCTTCGGGGTTGCCTGCTTGACCATTATTGCCTTTGTTAAATGGCAAGAAATAGGTACTTTCACCATCTAAAGCCGTGGTCATGGCAATTTCAGATTCACACAAAGCGAAATGCACAATCGCACCACGTTTAGGGGTTAGTAAGGGTTCTTTACGTCTTGTTTTAGGGTCTATCGGCTTACGGTCATTTTTATACTGCTCAATGGCATCTTCTAAAGACTGGTTAAACTCGGTTTTAATCTCTACCGTTGCCATCGGCAAACCATTAATAAAGAATACGAGGTCTAAAATGCCTGCATCTTTAGATGGATGGTATTTGAGCTGTGGTACAACACGCAGAATATTTGCATTATAACGATCAATCACCGCCTGATTTCGTCCGTCTTCGGGTGCGCTTTCACTGAGGTCGATTGTACCTGCACCCGCCATGCTAAAGCCGTTACGGAAGATATGAATTTTACCTTTCTTATTCAGTTCATCATCCAAGCGGTCAATGATGCGTTTTTCTGTATTATTGCCATTGAGGGCTTGCAGTTTTTCCCATTTTTCAGGCTGAGTGGCTTGAATCCATGTGATCAAATCTTCGGGGTAGAGTGCATACTCAGTATGATAGTTTTTACTTTGTCCGACCACCCAACCTTGTGCTTGTAGTTTTTGCACAATGTAATTTTCTAAATGACTTTCGTAATGGGCTTTATTTGCCAAAATATTCATCCTATTCTCCTTATTCTTAATACTGTTGTAATGCGCTTTGCCAAAATGGGTCTTGATGCCATTGTTCAGGCATTCCCATATTGCCTTTTGATAATGATGGATATTGCTCAATTAAATCTTTGAGTCGTTTTGCCCATGTTGAATTTGGACTAATCTTAAAAAGTAGAGTTTGTATTGCCACTAGAACCATGTAGGTACGTTTTTCATAGCGGATTGCACTATTACTCAAGGTGACAGGATTTTGCAGCCATTGAATTGTATTTGATGTCGGAATCTTGATGCTGCGACCATGTTCTTTATTCCATAGTCGGCTATGGTGGGCACATAAGTTACGCACATCATTAAGACTTTTTAACCATGACTCCAAGACTTCGGCATGTATCCCCAAGTTCTGAGCAATCTGTTTCTTGGCAGGATTAGATTTTAGTCCGACATACAAATAACTGAGTTCACCCCAAGTCAGCATTTCGATCATCATCCATGAAGGCGGTAATTTAGGGCTATCGTATTTAGATAGATAATGGCGTAAGAAATTTTCTTTCCGCACTTTATCTTTCAGCACATCTTTGTCAGCTTGCGATAATGGTCGTTTATCAATGGCTTTTTCATCACGTTCTAAACGGCTTTTTTCATCCATCAATTGCCGTTCAATACTGGCAAGCAAGCGCATGTGGGCATAGTTATGGCTAAAATGCTGTTCATCGGTATACCAAAAGGCATCACCCGATTGATCGCACAGCACATTGCAAATTTGCGCCCGTATTGCAACTTCAATACGCTCAATCGCATCCATCACTAAAAGCCGCAGCTCCCGATCAAAGATATACAGGTTCAGCACATCATCAAATGAAGTATTGGCTTTAAACTGATGTAATGCACTTGAATTGACTGTAACTGGTTTTTGAAAAGGAATGGTATAAGCAGATAGGCGATAGTAGCCAATAAAGCTAAGATAACGGTCTGCTCGTGCAAGATCAGGAATGATCAAGCCACGGTCTTGCCATGTTTGAAGATGCGCTTGGTTGCTTTTTGCCTGTTTCGTGAATTGAGCCATAGTCATTTCTCAGGCAAAAAAAACCTGCCGATTTGTGCGTGAACAAGCGAACTTGAACCTAAGCATGGCAGGTATGTTGAAAAGAATAATGACAAATGTCGCTATTGAAGTAAAGCGAAATTTACACTTTGCTAAAGAAATCATGCGCCAAACTCCCGTACATCAATCTTGCCTGTAACCGCATGGGAAATGATAGATGAACGATATTCTTTAAGCTTTTCGATTAGCTGATTTTGTTTTAAAACAGATATATCAATTCTTGCAGTTTCTTGATCAAGGAACTCTGCAATTTTTTGTTGCTCAACTAAAGATATATCAGGGATATAGATTTTTTTTAAATCATCTAAATTGAATCTAAAAACTTTAAGACCAGTGGCATATCTCTGCAAATATGCAGAAAATCCTTTCGTTGCATAATAAATATATTTACCAAAAGTTTGGTTCTTAGGTTTTAACAAAAATTGTTCTCCACCAATTAGCCCAAAATCATATCGAGCATAAAAACATGAGTGTCCTAAATCCTCTAATGTTTCTGAAGTGGAAATAAGAATAGTATCTCCAAATTCTGCAATTTGAGATTTTTTTAAAAATTCTTGATTCACATAAGAACCGAAGCTCTCATTTATCTCATTAACTTTGTATGTTTTTCCATATTGTAGTGCTACATATTCACCACTTTCCAATAAATCCATTTTAGCAAATGCGGAATTACCTCTAACGATTTTTGATACGGCATCTAACCGACTAAAACCCCAATGCTCAGGTACTTCACCCAACCATTCCAGACCACTGTCTTTCATAGGTGCATTGGGATTTAAACCTTTGGTGACAGCATGAGAAATAATCGACTTACGCTGTTCTTCCAAAAGCTCGATTAACTTTTCTTGCTTGGCAATGAGGTTGTCTATTCGAGCTGTTTCAATATCGAGAAATGAGACTATTTTTTCTTGTTCACCCTTATTGGGTAAAACGATTGGCATTCTATTCAATTCGTCCATCTTTAAAGATTGACGCATACCTTCGCCCATTGAATAAAATACTTTCTGTAAATCGTAAGCTCGGAATAAATAATTATAAAAATCTGCATTTTCTTTGGTCTTTACACCAATATATGCTGATGTAATTATTCCATGATATTTTGATATAGCACTTCTTAAGCTACGTTTGTCATTTTGCAAATCAGTAAAACGAAAAATAATATCGTTTGGTTCAATGATTTGATAAGTTTCAAACGACTCAGGCAATAACCCTTTGTTGTCATCAATATTCTTTTCTTTAATATTTCCATAGCTTAAAGATAAAACATTGGTTTCTTTCAATCCAATATTTTTCTGTTTATTTTCCTTAAAGACATAGTTGAATCTTTTGATATTCCATTCATCAGGCACATCACCTAACCATTCCACACCACTATTTTTATAACTTGGGTATTGCTTAAACTGCATGTTTAAACCTCCCCAAGCAATTGAGCAACTTCGGCAGAAAGCTCTTTTATCTCAGCCATAATCTCATTGGGGTGGCGTGGCTGCTCAAATGCATAGAAATAGCGATTAAAGTTAATTTCATAACCCACCACACCGATTTGTTTATCTTTGGCATCGGTATAACTTGTATCAATCACCGCATCAGACGCATGAGGAAGTACCTCTTTAGCCATATATGTAGCAATATCTTGTTTTAACGGAATGTTTTCATAATCGGTAAGTTCGCTATCCATTTGCACTTCACCGTTTATTTGTACGGCTTCGGCATCAGAATTTTGCACACCAAATGCAGCGATCAAGGCATTTTTGAAACCTTTACTTACTTTGCTGAGGGGGAGGCTTTTCAAAAATATATTCTCAAACCAAGCATAGTCTTTGCTGTCACCAAACTGGTGTTCAATATAAGCGACTACTGCATTCTGGTCGCTGTCTGATAACTTGCCAAATTCTTTAGTTTCTTTAAATACGGTAAGTTTTTCAGCATCAAAAACCAAATCAATGCGTAAAGGGCGTAATACTTTTACTCTGCGGTAGCCAAAATCGGTATAGTCAAAAATCTTGCTGACTGAGCTTTCCTCAAAGTCGGCATAAATACGGCTAATCGCATCAATTGAATCTTGGTCAATAAACTTGCGCTTGTTGCCCTCATTCTTGCGCATAGATGAACCCATGCCTGTTGCATCAATCAACTGTACTTTACCTTTACGGTGTTCAGGCTTACGGTTTGAGATCAACCAAATGTAGGTACCAATAGTTGTACGGAAGAAAATATCTGTTGGCAAGGCAACAATCGCTTCAAGATAATCATTTTCTAAAATAAAACGTCTAATCTCGGATTCACCCGAACCCGCACCACCATTAAAAAGTGGTGAACCTGATAAGACAATCGCACCACGACCACCTTCATTTTCAGGCTTTTCTAACTTAGAAATGAGGTTTTGTAGGAACAGCATCGAACCATCACTTATCTTTGGTAAACCAGCACCAAAACGCCCTGAAAAACCTTTTTCATTATGCTCTTGTTGTACCGCAGCAGCATCTTTTTCCCATTTTTTGCCAAAAGGCGGGTTGGAGCATTGATAGTGAAAACGCTGACCTGAAAAATGGTCATTACTCAAAGTACTACCTTGTTTAATATTTTGTGATAAATCACGGCTTGGATCTGATTCTAATTTTTTAAGTAACATTGAACCCAATGCAACAGCATGTGTTTGAGGTTCTAATTCTTGACCATAAGGTACAAGTACAGGGGCAACGACATAGCGGTCTTTGTAACCCTCAATATAGTTCATCATGTCTGTTAAAAAGCCGGATGTCCCACAAGTTTGATCGTACACGGTACGGATTAAACCTTGTTTTTGCTCAAACAAATCATTATCAGGCTCAAGCAATAAAGTCGCTGCTAAATGCACAATATCACGAGGGGTCATAAAGTCCTCTGACCCCGTACCCACTTCTGCACCAAACCGTGCAATTAAATGCTCATAGACATTACTCATGGTACGGTCAGGCACTACATTTGGATGCAAATCTATGGCAGAAAAATTATTGCAAATACGCAGTAATAGATTGGCTTTGGCAAGTTTATTAATCGTGGTACTGAAATCAAATTGTTCAAAGATCACACGTACATTTTCAGAAAAATTAGCAATGTAATCTTCAAGGTTGGCTTTAGTTTTTGTGCCACCTAAATTGGATAGGTTATAGGTTGATTTGTTATAAAAAGGGTTGCCACTTACATTAGCAAGAATATCGTCAAGCGCCATACCTTGATCTTTAAATTGCTCATAAGTATTGAGGACAACATCTTTTGTTGGCTCAAGTACGCATTCCAAACGTCTTAATACCGTAAAGGGCAAAATGATTTTACCAAACTCTGTATGTGGAAAATCACCCCAAAGATCATTCGCATTGTTCCAAATAAAACTTGCTAATGTTGATTCAGTGTTGTTTGGTGCAGATGCCATCTTTTTCAACCCTATTTTGCAATAGTTAAATATTATTCAATTAATGCAAAGTTTTCAACCTTGAAATGCAAATTTTAAAATTGATTTGCTTAAAGAGTTTCAACCTTAGATTGCAAAAATTAGAATTTGTTGAGTTAAAAAATAAGGTGAGATTTATTAAAATCCCACCTTATAATGCAAATAGCCATAAATTAAATAATTATCCTTTGTCTAAAAGACATGAATTTGTTTGTCATACAAAGTTTGGTAATAAATAAAAAAGCCCCTATATTTTAAGTTAGGGCGAATCCCAATTATTTAGGATATTTTTTCATGAGAGTTAAAAATGAACTCCATCTTTAAACTTCTTCCATTTTTGAACATGAACAGAAGCCTGATCTAAGCATGGCCATAAATATAGCAAGCATAAGCGCAGCTAGATTTTTGCTTTGCGAAAATAAAAAAATAAAATGGATTATTTAAATCATAGGGGGCAGTTGAAATCATATTTCTTTTGGGAAAAGATTATTCATCATCAAAAAATTAGTCATGACTAAAAAAATAAAGCACAGTATTGTACCTTATCTTATTAACGGTCTTGCTCTTTCCCCTTCTGAGGATCAGGCTTATTAGTCGGCTGAATCTCTGGTTGCTGTATAGGCTTTTTAATTTCTACCTGTTTACTTAAATAATCCACCAGATCGACTGCTAGCTTTCTATCTTGGGCATGTGGTGATTGTGATAAGGCTTTAGTAATTTCCTTATAATGTGTCAATGCTTCTTTTTCTTGCAGTTTAGCTTTCTGAATACGTTCAGGAATAGCCTTATTTTTACCATACTGCTTAAACGATTTGCCCTGCTCTTTCATCTGTCTGACTGATTGCTTTTCACTTCTATTTTTTTGCAATCTAGCAATACGTTTTGTTGCATTAGCTTCAATCCCTCTGGATCTTAATTTCTCGGCAAAGCTTTCTCTCCATTCCTGAAGGTCAGCTTTCCTAATATTTAACCGATCCCCTTTTTCAGAAACAGCTTTAACAACAACATGCACATGCGGGTTTTCACTCGGATCTTTTGAAGGGTCATTGGTAAAGGTATGCTGCACCATCATGTATTTATGGTCTTTAAAATGCTCCTCTGCAAATTCTTTTGCAGCATCATAAACGCCTTTTTCATCCGTACCTTTCGGCATAGACAGCACAATATTAAAAGCCTGCTTATATTTAGATTCTTCATCAGAAATAGGCGTACCTGACATTTGCCAATCTTCAGCAGTATCTTCTATATCATCCTTGCCATTAACTTTATTTCCGTCCTGATCAATTCCCTCTAATTGTCCATTCCTTGTGATATATCCCATGTGGGCTTTTACCTTCCCCATAGAATTACCCCCGCCAGTAACCTTGATCATTACTTCAGGGGTCTTTTTACTGATTCTATTTAAAGTTGCTTTAACGCTATTTGGAGATGATTTAGGGGCTGATTTAGCTGAATGGCCAGAACCGTTTTTAGGCTTGGATAGATCATTTAAAAAAGTATCTAAACTTTGGGTCTGATTAACACGTTTAACTTTTGAGCCGTTAAGTAGCTGCTCACCATGAGTAAGCAAAGTGCTTTGCACATCTCTGGTAGTCTTGCTGCTTCCGTTAGCCATTATTCCCACCTCTTTTTATTTCGCTCTAATAGAGAGAAAACATGCCTAACTTGAGCTTTTACTAACTGATGCACTCGCTCGACAAATTCTCTATCGTAAGATTCATGAATACCCTGATTCATATTCTTGGCCATTTGGTTTAAGTTCCTACCAATTGCCAAAAGCTGACTATTTGATTCGCCAAGTTTAAGAGCTTCTTCCTGGCTAAAGAATATTGAATCTTTTGTGACGTTAGCCGTTAAAACCGAAATGATATATTGATTCGGCTTCATGCCAACCTGTGCCGCTTTTTCATTAATGGCTTTCATTAGGCTTGGTTTAAGCCTGAGTTCCTTACGTGAAGTTTTTTCAAATACATCTAAAATATCATTCGCTTTTTCTATTTCAGATAACTTTTCATTGATCATTTTTTTGATCAGGTCGTCTGGATCTATTTCATGATACTTGGCCAACTGATAGATTTTTTCGGCTAAATCTTTTTCCAGATTTAAGGAAAAATCTTGTCCTGAATATTCAGGATCATTCTCTTTTTGATAAGAAAGCTCTAATGCCTTTTTTAAAGGTTCACCTTTTTTTAAGCCTTTTTTCTTACATTTAGCTTCCCACCAATCAAAAATATTTTGATCAACTCGAACACCTATAACCTGACCATACGTTTTGATTTTTGTCATAACTAATTACCTGCATCGAAAGTTATATTTTCGATCACTGCTATTTTGTTAACAAAATAGCATTTTTAACGGCTGCTGCCTATCCTGCCCTAGAAAAAATATCTCCTATACTCCCCCTATTATCCTTAGTCATGACTAAGGATAATGTAATCAGGTCGGGAAATCCGCAAAAAAAAACCTTGCATCTGCAAGGTTTTTCCATTTTTGAAGCTTAGCTGCCTTCTTGTAAATAATCTATTTCAATAGTGCTACAGTCTACAGATTGCTCTGATCCATCTTCGTATTTGATCCACACAGAACCACGAGAAATAGGCTTTTTATTTAAGATCAGGCTTGCTTGTCGGCCATCATGAATGACAACTAATAGCGGCTTTTTAATCTTGTCTGGATCTTCTTCTTTAGCCACTGGCTGCTCTTTCAAGTTTGATTGATCAATCAGTTTTTTAACTTCAGCTTGATCATCATTACCAGAATTGAAAGATTCATTATCATCAATAATAGTGGTCTGCTCTTGGCTTTCTTGTGCCTGTGGTTCTGGATCTGTTTTTTCAGGCTCTACAGCTTGTTTAGGTTCTTTTAAATTTTTAGATAATACCTGCACTCTGGATCTGATAATGTCCTGACCGTTCTCTAAAGATTCATCAACCCAAGCTTCTACTTCTTCAGGGAATGATTCCCAAAGTTTACGTAAATCATATAAGGTCTTTGGTGATTTAAAACCTGCTTCATAAGCTTTAGTCAGGCACTCTGGCATATCCACTAAAGCCAAGTGAGTAGATACAAAAACAGGATCTTCATTTAGCCTTTTAGCGATTACATTTTTTTTCACGCCTTGCTTAATTTTCTTTTGAATGAACAATGCAAGCTCAATAGGTGAATGGTTAAGGCGTTCCTTATTTTCCATCACCTGATCAAAATCATCATGATCATTATCAACAAAAGCGGGAATAGTATCTTTACCAGCCATGATTGAAGCTCTAAAACGTCTAGCTCCATAATTGATAAGCCACTTCCCTTGCTCTGTTGGATGAGGTTTAACACTGATAGGTGTTTTCACTCCACGCTCTTTGATTGATTCGGCCATTTTTTGCATCTGATCTTCAGGAAATTCAACACGCGGCTGCTCTGGATCTTCAAGAATATCTGTAAGTGAAATTTGTTTAGGTGTTCCATCTGCTACAGGTGTCGGGTTATTTACTGCGCCCAGATCAAAATTTTCAAATGCTGATAAATCAATTCCGCTCATTTTTTAAATCTCCATAAACTTGTTAATGCTTTCGAAAACTGTCTTTAATTCAGCCCATGCAGTAAAACCGCTAGTTTTACCCAATTTATTTGTAGGTATACCTTGTGCTTGCGCTTCAGCGATTGCAGTAGTTTTTTTAACAAAAGCATAACTGCCATCGGAGTTTTTAATCAGGAACTTAGAAAAATGCTGAACGATAGCTTTTAAGTTGTCTTTCTGGAATGGAGTTGGTTCAACAATATTCGGGAGAATACCGATCAATTTTAAATTTGGGTTTAATTTTTGGTTGATCGCTTGGATCTGCTTTAACAGCCCACCAATGCCATCAATCGCTTCCTGATTTAATTGAATAGGACTTAATACATAGTCACTAACAATCAGTGAAGCTACTTGTCGAATGTCGGGATTTGGATTGGTATCAATCAGGCAAACATCAAATAAAGAATCAACATTTTTTAAAAATTTTTGGTAGTTCGTGGCAAAGCTATTGTGCATAGTGCCATTTTTTTCAATAGCAGTTAATTCTGATGTTGCTTGTACTAGAGTAAAAGCTTCAGGATTTAAAATAGTTTGATCTTCTTTGGTTAGCATGTCGAAAGAAGATACATTAGCTACAGTCACAGCACCGCCAGTAATTAAGGCTTTTGATGTATTTCTTTGGTGGTCTAAATCAATGACTAGGACACGCAAACCCAAAGAATTTAAATAGTGTGCATACTGGCAAACAATAGCAGATTTACCTACACCGCCTTTTTGATTTGAAGCTACAACTTTTTTCATATTTCACCTGTTTAATGGCTTTACCCATTTATTAAGGGTCGCCCTATTGCGTCCTTATACGATATATTTTATCGTCCACCTGTGGACTTTGCAAGCATTTTCTTAGTCATGACTAAGTTTTTTTATAAAAAGATCCCCTTATTAAAGGGGATCTTAATTAGAAATCTTCAGGATAGCCAATTGTTATCACTGGTTCTCCCTCATCCCCACCATGCACATGCAATTCTAAAACATGATTTCGCTTTCTGCCTGCACCTGTAATGATTACAGTAAAACGGACTGAACTAGGGCTTAAAGTCATTTTATAAGCTCTACTCATCCACAAAATATCATGAATAATTCCTTCTAAATCATTCATCCATTTTTTATTTTTTACTGCTTTATCAACTACCGCCCAAAGAGCAGAAGTAAAGCAAATAGAAAACTTATAATGCTCTTTTGCAAGTTTATCTAGTGCGGGACTAAGTGAATTAATATCAATTAAAAAACCATCTTCAATGGCTTGCTTACGTGTATAAACTGAAATGTAGTTTTCCATAATTTTTACCCTTAATTGCAGATCGCCCAATGCGTCCTGATATAAAGCATTATATCAGTCCACCTGTGGACAGTCAATAAAAACTTAGTCATGACTAAGTTTTTTATATGAAAAATTAACAGGCAAAAGAGCTATTTAAATACCTAGCTAAATGCTTTTCTAATTGCTCTTATTAGCGATTTAAAGGCTACTGACAGCCCTTTTTCATATCCGCAGCAGGATTTCCCAACCCAACCCAAAACAGGCCAGCATGAGCCTAAATAACGCAAAACAAATAGACAATTTTTTATGTTTTTTAGACAAGCTAAAAACCAAAAAATCACCACAAATAAAAAACCTCCCATAATGGGAGGTTCGGCTTAAAGTGCGTTATAAGTAATTCTATAATCTTCAAAATAACCGTCTTTATTGTCACCTCTTACAATTCTTTCAATCAAAGTAACATTGTGGCCTACTCGGCAATTAATCATGATCTTTTCAATTTCTTGGAACAGTGTATTTTCATCGAAGATTGGAAACCAGATGTTAGAGTTAGATCCAGATAGAACGTCATGACAACAAAAATGAATCAGCTTACCTGAAGGATAATTTGTAAAGATGGCTACTATTGTATTTCGCATAATTGATACCTGTTTTATTTCAGGTCGCCCGATGCGTCCTGATACAAAGTATTATACAAGTCCGCCTGTGGACATTCAATAAAAAAGTTTAGTCATGACTAAGAAATATTTTTTAAAAAAAAAGCCCCCTTTCGGGGACTTCATCATTAAGCTGTTAAAAGTTGTCTATCTTCTGCCATTCTTGTTTTTTTAATTTTTTGGCTTCCGTGTAAATCTCTCATTTGATCCAAAGTCATTTTTCCACGCCCATTAGATTTTTTACCAATAAACACCCATTTAGCTTGAACTCGATTCCAGACAAAACTCGCCTCTTTTAGAGTTTCTTTGTGTGGCTTAGTGTCACCAGAAACCCAAACCCAGACCCCAATAATTTCAATATCTAATCCATCTAAATTGATAATTGCATCAATAGCCTGTTTTACTTTTTTCTCAACTTCAGAATGTTCTGAACGGCTTGACCAGAAGCCGCGACCATTTTCGGAACTGTCTTGATATTGATCTTTTGAAGCTTCATTAATAAAGCGATTTAAAAGCATTTCATATTCGTTATTAATCTCCTGCATTGTTTCAGTATTACCGCCACGATCAGGATGATTTTTAAAAGCTAGTTTTTTGTATTGGCGTTTTGATTCGTCTAATGATGCAACTGCTGAAAAGTGTTTCATAACTAAATACCTGTTTTATTTCAGGTCGCCCGATGCGTCCTGATACAAAGTATTATATCAGTCCACCTGTGGACATTCAAGTAAAATTTAGTCATGACTAAGTTTTTTATAGGATAAATTGTAAGAAAAATAACTATTTAAAAAACCCTAGCTAAACTACTTTTTCAATGCTTATATTTGCGATTCTAAGGCTGCTAACAGCCCTTTTTATACCCGAAGCCCCCATTAACCGAACATTAAAAGCGCCATAATTGACTTAAATCAGACAGAATAAATAGATAATTTTTTCTTAGTCATGACTAAGAAATTAAAATGATATTTAGCAAGATCTGTACATGGTAGATTAGAGCAAAGTGTCTACTTTGCGAACTGATGCAATCTGTTCAATTTCACCTTCCCTGATTACCGTTTGATTTTTAAGCGAGCTTTAAAAATCTGTGATTTTTAAATAGCGACCGCAGAAAATAAACTGCTCCCATTAATTTTATTTCGGGATCTACAAAGCCATCCCGAATGGGTGGCGACAAGATAGAAATCAATTCTAAATAATGACTTTAAGAAAAATAGAGAATGGGAGCACCAGATAAAACTAAGCTAAATAAACAATAGTTTATAAAATTTAATTGGCATAATATTGCATTGAATAGCTTATATCCTGGTAATTTAGAAAAAATATAAACCATTGTTTTTATTTAAAAATTTAAATATCTATATTTTTGACAACCGTTTTAAATGGGCGAAATTCTCCACTTAGGCTAAGAACAAATATTTAGTCATGACTAAGGAAAAGACGCTTTTTTTATGAATTAATACTATATAAAGGTTTTAAATTACACCACCATATTGTCTTAAATTAGTGAAGTCTATTTAAGACAATATGGTGGTTATATTTTTTAGATATTATTCCTGATCATCCTCATGCTTTTTATCTTTATCGCCATTCTTAATAATCCCTCTTTTTACCTGTAACCAGAAGTAATAATCTAAATCTATCGGCTTATGAGCATTAAGCTTTCCTAGTTTTTCGGTTAGTAAAGTTCTCATAATAACCTTAGAAGTATCTTCATCTGAATTCCCTAAGAAATAGCCATAATCTAATAAAAATTCTGGACAATTAACTAAGGTGCTAATTTGCTTTGAAGATAGCTTTAGCGGTGCTTTGAAGTAGTGAACCCTATCAGGTGACTTAAAATGTGAACCATCATCACTAAATGGAATTGCAGCAGCTAAATAAGCCTTTTTCATTTTCTCAATGAATTTGAGTTGGTCTTGCTCTTTATATTCACTCTTTAAATTAAAAATAAACTTAATAGCGACTACTTCTTTTCCGTTTTTCACGTTTTCAAAATTGACATTAATATTACTTAGCTTATTAATTTCATCGGCTGCTACATTTAAAACACGACTTTTAAAGTTAGCCAATTCCTTATATTTATCTTCACATTCAAGCATCCATCTTAATTCATTCAGATCAATAGTTACTTCAGATGTTCTCCACATATAGCTCAACAAAATTCGATACAAGCGAAGTGAATAGCTCGAATTAAATAAGATAATGTGCTTCAGTTCATGACTACTAAATGACTTAGTTTTTTCATCAACTTTTTTGACCAGCTCATAAAAATATTCAAAAAATTCTTTCGCAAATCTAACCTTGATACATTTAGTTGCCTTGTCATAATGGCAATAGGTCATCATCGGAACTTTAGCAGGTTCTTCAGATTCACCATCTTTTACCAACATAGTTGGGTTATCAAATTTTGTATAAATACGCTTTAAAGCAATTTCTGCATTTCTCTGAATTTCACGCTTATCTGTAACTGTAAGCACTTCTTTTCTGGCCATTGGCGAAGTCAATTCACCAAAATTTTCACTACTCACATAGATAAAATCGTCATGGGTAAATGATGTTTTATTCTTAAGCTCATTTTTTCTTACGATGATCATTGCACAGTACATGAGCTTCTCTAGGTTGAGATCAATACTGTACCTAGCTGTAGGAAAATCATTGCGTGTCACTACTAGATCGGTCAATTTTGCCCTTGTATTGGTTTGGGTATAGTCATCTAAGCCTTGTGCGCCAATAATTTTCTGCATTTTTTTGTAAATCCGTAATTTCTTTTAATCAAATTATAACTATACAAGTATATTTATCAAGTATGGTTATAAAATTAGTTATTAAGTATATGTTTTAATTAATTTTATTTATAAAAAAACAATAATAGTAGTATTTAACTTTTTAATGGTAAAAAAAATAAAAGATTTTCCAACATACCTATTTTGTTTTATTTCAAATACTTACGATGCGACAAAACGTATGGCTATTTTTAACACAGAAAAGTAATAAAAAATATCCAATTTTGCTTATTTCTTATTTATTGATATAAAACAATTACTTATATTGCGACAAAACGTATAGATATGATTTTATATCTATACAATTATATCCATACCAACTAAAGGAGAATTATTCTTTTTTTCGATCTATTTATATATAAAACAATAACTTAATGAATGAATATAGAACTAGTTAATTTCTGAAAAATATATATAATCATAATCCAGTGGGTTGATTGCAGGGGTGCGACAATCTGTATGGATATCGAGAGAAGTTGCGACAAAACGTATAGTTTTGAGATAGGACAATACCTTTAGGCTGAAAAACACTCAAAATCACAATAAGTTAGAGCAATAGAACTAATTAATTACTGATTTTAAAGGATAATTTAGAAGCTTTTTGTATGTTGTTGATAACTATGTGGACTGTTTGCGACAAAACGTATAGTTATGTGACAAAACGTATAGTTGAAGCGACAAAACGTATAGTTGAAGCGACAAAACGTATAGTTATAGCGACAAAATGTATAGTTGAAGCGACAAAATGTATAGTTATGGGTTTATAAGCTTATGTTTTATAAAAATAATTCATAGCTCTTAAACTGTTCTAAACACCCCTAAACTTTCTTTAAACTCTTTTTAAACTTTGTTTTAGTTTTTTTAAAAAAATTATTGAAATGTTTATGAGATTTATAAAGAGATATTTACATGACAAAAAGTGAGGGATTCTTGAAAAAAATATAAGCTTCTAGATATACAAACTTTTAACAAAAGTTTAAAACTTTTCGCTAAAGTTTTAAACTTTTTAATGTATATTTAAAGTACTTAAAAATAATTGATGTTTTTGTGTCTTTTACATACATTTACACTTCAGTTACATTTTTAAATTAACTATATTTTGTAAGAATCCGCACTTCACTTTTTAAAAATAGGGATCTTGCAAAAATGGCTTTAACGATGAATGACTTGAAAACAGTCGATGATTTCAACGCAAATAATTATGGTGTTGAAATTGGTATGAATGAACAGTTCCAATATTTTGTAACTGTAAAAGTAAATGATGTTGATCACATCATTCATACTGCATCAGGCAAAATCAGATTTACACGGAATTTACCCTTCTTGATTCAAGAGTTATGTTCTATGTGCGGTAACGCTAAGACAATATCTCTAAACTTCGAAGGCAAGTTATTCGTACTGGACAACTCATTTAAATAGAGTGACTACTTGTGTATAAAAAATTTATCTTAGGTTTAACTTTAGCTAGTATTTCTGCCTTAGTAGCAGCTAAAGATGAAAATTATGGCTGTAGTGCTTTTATGTGTTTTGTTGGCGGTATTAATATTTCTGAATGCTAATCTACAATTCGTGATGTAAAAAAAGACTTAGCTAAAGGTAAAAGCTTTCCCCATTGTTCTTTTGTCAGCAACGTTCAAGACGGATCTACTACAGGGCATGATGATCAATCTAAGATCTCATCTTATACACATAATAATCGGGTCTATCTGTATGTAGATGACAAGTTAGTTACTACAATTAAAAGTCCTAAATTTTTGCAAGAAAAAAGCCTGATTAATCAGGCTTTTTTTCTTTTAGTTGTTTATAAAAAATTCTTAATACTTCTTTAACAGCTTTGCTTTTACCGTTTTTTTCTCCACCATAAATATCTTTTAAGTATTCTAAAGCTTCATGCGCTTCTACATCTTCAGGAACGTCCATACTGAAATAAACTGAAAGTGGCGTTTTAGTAGTAGGCTTGGCTCTGTATTTCTTTCTTCTATCTTCAGCAATCGCTTCTTCACTCATTACTCACTCCAGTTGATTATGTCCACCTGTGGATATTAAGCTGTTTTTTAATAATTTACTACTTGTATCTTGTCGCTACCCATTCGTGATTGCTTTGCAGATCCCGCTACTGGATCGAAGGGGAGTAGTTTATTTTTTGCGGTCACTATTTAAAAATCACAGATTTTTAAAGCTCACTTAAAAATCAAACGGTAATCAGGGAAGGTGAGATTTAACTGATTGCATCAGTTCGCAAAGTAGACACTTTGCTCTGATCTACCATGTTGCGGATCTCAACTAATGGATAAAGTAGATGCCTGGACAATTGCTGTAGTTTGCAGCGATTGTCCAAGCATCGGGATTATTAGTCATGACTAAGGTTGATATAAGAAAAGTATTTTAAATTTTTTAAATTATTTTAAAAGACTTTACCAAAATTACCTAAATTGTTGATAATGAACCTTTGTAATGGGTGCTTTAAAAAAAAGGTTTTATGGATGACTGATTTTATAAATATTGATCCTGATTTTTCTATTTCTGAATTAGTGTTAGAAGAATCTAATAAACAAGGGTTTATCAAGGAAATAATGATCAATGAGTTTGATAGCGGTTTTTTTATAACTGCAAAACTGGCATGGTCTGGCGAAAAAGTTTGGACTTTAACAACCAGACGAGAAAAAGATAAAGCTAGAATTTTTAAGGATCTGACTAGGCTTAATGAGTTTTTGAGAGAAAAAATTTATACAGAAGAAGTAAAAATAATAAGAATCAAGTAAAAAATAGGAAAGCCATCTCCAATATGGTATATTTTGGATTGTATTCTTTAAAGCTCTAAGATGTGATTTAAGAAAATGGCTATAAGTTTAAATAAATATGGGAAATTTGTAATATTTTTTCTAATTATTTCATGTGTTTATCTTGTGGGCTTCATGCCACAAGATACACAGCTTTTAGAAATCATTGTAGATTTCACTAAATTTCAAGTAGTTGCTTTCTTATATTCATCTTTTCTTTGTGGGCTTTCGAGTTTCCTAAATTTTACAATTTGGAAATAACCCATGAATCTTGTAATCGTTGAATCTCCTAATAAATGTTCGAAAATTGGAAGTTTTTTAGGTTCTGATTTTAAAGTTGTGGCTAGTGTTGGCCATGTTCGAGATCTACCAAGAAAAGGCTTAGGAATTGATATAGCCAATGATTTTGAAATGGAATATTCATTTATTCCTGATGCCAAAGTAAATGACAGGACTTTTGACGGTGGCGAAAAGCGCATTGAAAAAATAAAAGCCATTTTGAGTAAAGCAGACAAGATCTATTTAGCTACCGATCCAGATCGGGAAGGTGAAGCTATTTCATGGCATTTAAAAGAATGTTTGGGTTTGGAAGATGGTCAATTTGAAAGAATAGAGTTTAATGAGCTTTCAGAAAAAGCTATTAAAGAAGCCGTCAATAATGGTCGTGGTTTAGATTATCTGCTTGTATATGCACAGGAAGCGCGTAGGGCTTTAGATCGTCTGGTGGGCTATCTGGTTTCTCCTATTATATCTAACATTATGGGACAGCCTTCATCTGCGGGGCGGGTACAATCTCCTGCCGTTTTAATCGTTGTTCTTAGAGAAATTGAAATACAAAAATTCAAAGTTACTAACCATTTTGGCATTAATTTGAATTTTGATAAAGATCCTAAAAAGTGGATCTCCCAATGGGTTACTACTGATTTTGTAACTGAAGATCAGCCCTATATTTTAGATCGAGCTTTAGCTGAAGAAGTTGCAAAAACGAAGAAAGTTAAAGTTTTGAATTGCACTGAAAAAACAGAATATTCAAATGCACCATCACCTTTCTCTACAGCATTACTATTACAGGCTGCCAGTGTAGCGTTAGGGCTTAGTCCACAGCAAACAACCAAAGCGGCACAGGCGTTATTTGAACAGGGTGCAATTACTTACATTCGGACGGATGGCTTAAATATTGCGGATGAAAGTGTAGAAGAAATTTTTACTTATGCTAATGAACATCAATTTTCTTTACCTGAGAAGCCTAATAAATTTAAGGAAAAAGATGGGGCGCAAAATGCCCATGAAGCAATTCGACCTGTCCATATAGCTGATAAAGAGCTAGGTAAGACACCAGAACAAAAAGCCCTATATCAATTGATCTGGGAACGTACCCTTTCAAGCCAATTGGCTAAAGCCGAATATAAAGCAGTTACTTTAGAATTATTGTCTGAAGATGGAAAATATAACTTCCATGCTAAAAGCCGTGAGCTAATAAAAAAAGGGTGGATGATCTTTGGTAAAGATTGCCTGAATGAAGATGAAAATGAGCCTTCAGGCATGGTGCCTGCCTTAGAAGTTGGTTCAGTAATTGATGTTGAAAGTGGTGAAGTTATCGCAAAGCAAACTAAGCCACCCAAACGCTATACAGAAGCTTCACTAATTAAGATGTTGGAAAGTTGTGGAATTGGTCGCCCTTCGACTTATTCATCCATCATGGCCAATATTTTAAATAAAGGCTTTCTTGAAGTAGAAAAGAAAGTTTTAAAACCAACCAAGTTAGGTAATGATTTAATTAGTAGCCTGTTGAAAGCTAAGTTTAGTTTTCTGGATCTGAAATATTCAAAAGAGATGGAGTCGCAGCTTGATAAAATTGCATCTGGTGAAGCTTCATATAATTCGGTTGTTTCGGCTTTATATACTCAACTAGCCCAAGAGCTAAAAACGGCTTCACAACTAAAAGCTTTAAATGCACTACCTTGTCCAAAATGTAAAAGTCAGTTAAAGAAGTTCAAGAATACTAAAACAAACAATTTTTTTTGGATCTGTAGCAATCAGGAATGTAAGCACTCGATGGATGACCACAAGGGTCAGCCAGTCGAAAAGGTTATTCATTCATGTCCTCAATGTAAAACAGGTCGCTTAAATAAATTTCAAAACTCCCAGACTAAAGAATTCTTTTGGATCTGCAACGATCAAGAATGTAAGCACTCTATGAATGACAATAAAGGTCAGCCAATAGAGAAGATCAAATATCCTTGCCCTAAATGTTCAACGCCATTATTTAGATCCAAAAAAGAAGGTAAAGATCCGATTTGGTTCTGTCCTAATCGGGAAACAGATTGCAAAGTCTTTTTGCCTGAACTGAATAAAAAGCCCCTCCTTGAAGTTTATTCATGTCCTCAATGTGCCAGTGATTTAAGACGGATCAATGGGGCAAATGGCTATTTTTGGGGGTGTACCAACTATAAAAATGGATGCTCCGCTACTTATCCAGATCAAAAAGGTAAGCCAAAATTTGAGGTGAAAAAGTAATGATTGATTTCGTAGTTTTGGCACAACAATGTGCGCCACAAGTTGATGTAAATATTGCGTCTGCAATTGTTAAATCTGAATCCTCATTTAATCCTTTTGCGATAGGGGTTAATCGTGCCGCAGGTCTTAAAAAACAGCCTACTAGCTATGATGAAGCTGTATCTGTGGCCAAAAGATTAATTAGCCAGGGAAGAAATATTGATGTTGGTTTTGCTCAAATTAACAGTGCCAATTTCAAAAGACTAAATCTTAGTGTCGAACAAGTTTTTGATCCCTGCAATAATCTAAACGCAATGCAAGTTATCTTTAATGACTGCCGAAATAGAGCAAAAGGTAAAGATATTTATAAAGCTATGTCTTGCTATAACACTGGCAATCATGCAGCAGGGTTCAGAAATGGATACGTTGCTAAGGTATCAAGAAATTTGAATTATTTTACTCATGGCTCACTGAGTACCATGCCTGTAAAATTTAATCCTCCCACAACTCCTATGAATAGCTCTGAACAGCTTGCATATTTTGCTGCTAATGCAGATATGCCTAATTCCAATGGATATACAGAAAATACAGATCTTCAAAGCCTTCCAGTAGTGGAAAAACGGCCTTCATTTTTTTTAACTAATGGTGCAGAATTTAAAGAAAAAGAAAAAAGTTATAAATCTTCTATGATTTTTTAAAATATTTTCAAAAAGTTTAAAACTTAGTGTAATATATTAAATATTGAGTACCAATTAATAATATTTGTTTTTCCAAAAATATTATTATTGGTACTTAACACGCTAGGTTTTAATTGCTTCTTGGAGAAAATAATGACGGCAAAACAAACGCAAATAACAACGACTAAAACGACTGGTATCAAAGCAAGCGTAATGATGTTGTTTATGACGTTAATCACAAGTCCTGCTTTTGCTCAAATCTCAAAAGTTAATACGGTTATGGCTAATGTTCAGTCTGTCTTGGCGGGTGTGGCTGTAACTGTATTTACCATCACTATTATGTGGGCTGGCTTTAAATTGGCTTGGCAACAAGCGAAGTGGTCAGACATTTCTAACATCGTTATCGGGGGCATTTTGGTAGGTGGTGCTGCGGGTATCGCTGCTTGGCTGATTAACTAATGTCGAATTTTTCTGATCCAATTTTCAGGGGTTGCACTCGTCCTGCCATGCTTTTTGGCGTTCCAATGTTGCCTTTTTTGTTGGTGACGGGGGTAGCAATTCTTTTAGCTGGTTGGTCTTTTTATCTACTTAGTGCCTATGTGACTTTATTTATAGCAGCTATTTATGTGCCTATTTACTTCTGGATGCGGGCAATAACAAAAGTAGATGACCAACGACTAAAGCAAGTATTGATGCGGTGGCGCATAAGAGGGAAACAGATCCAGAACCATCAAAAATGGGGAGCAATCTCATTTTCGCCACTTAAATTAAAGAAAAGGAAATAACAATATCATGCGTTCAAAACAGCAAGTTAAAGATAGCGCAAATGCTGAAGTCGCAATTTCAGACTATCTGCCGTTTGGTAATCATGTTTCCAACAATGTTATTAAGCTTAAAAATGGTGAATACATTGCTACATGGAAATTAGAAGGCATTTCGTTTGAAACAGTTGAAGCCGATATTATTAGAATCCGTAAAGAAGGATTAAATAATTTTTATCGTGCTTTAGGTGGCGGTCACTTTGCTGTTTGGACGCATAAGATTCGTAGGGGAGTTAATGAACGTCTAAATGGCGTTTATGAAAATGATTTTATTGCTGATTTTAATGAAAGATATTATCAGCAGTTTCAGGGTGAAAAGAATAAACAGATGGCTACTGAATTGTATTTAACAATTCTTTATCGTCCTGAAATTTCCAGATTAACAAAGATTTTTAAGAGTAAAGCTAGTCGTGATCCAGTAGCCCTGAAAAAGCAGATTAAGCGGGATCTCGATATTTTGGATGATGTAGCCAAACAGGTTGAAGCAAGTCTATATCACTACAATCCAGAACGTCTGGCGACCTATACCAAGAAAGGTTTTGTCTACTCGGAAATGTGTAATCTGCTTGGTTTCTTAACTAATGGAGTTTGGGAAGAAATCCCTTTAAGACAGGCTAATCTTGATCAATATATTCCAAGTAGTCGCTTGTTCTTTGGTGACAAAAACGGCTATTTACAGATCAAACATCCTGAAGCGCAAAAATATGTAGGCTTTCTGGATATTCAAGAATTTCCACGTTTATCAGAATCAGGAATGTGCAATTCCATCCTGTATGGAAACTATGAATACATTGAAACTCAAAGTTTCACGGTTTATGGCAAGCGTGATGCTGTAGATAAATTAAAAACAATTAAAGGCCAACTAAATTCTGTAGAGGACGTTTCAGATCAAGAGATTCGTGATATTGATCTGGCTATGAGTGAAGCTAATAGCGGGAATTTTCAGTTAGGCGAATATCACTATACGCTTGCGATTTTTGGCGATTCACCAAATCAAGTTGCTCTAAATGTTTCGAGTGCCAGAACTGCTTTATCAGATGAAGCAGGTTTTAAAATGGCTGTTATTGACACTGTTCCTGAATGTGCATGGTTCTCGCAATTAGCAGGTAACTTTAATATGCGTCCAAGAGAAGCATATCTCACAAGCCTAAATTTTTCTGCTTTAAGCCCTTTTCATAACTTCGCAAGAGGTAAGCGGGACGGCAATCCTTGGGGTGAAGCACTAGCTTTATTTAAAACTCCAAGTGGCCAACCATTTTACTTTAATCATCATGTTAGCCCAGATAAGCAAGATTCTACAGATGACAAGATGCCAGGTAATACGTGTGTCATTGGAACAACTGGTGTGGGTAAAACAACCCTAGTCATGGCCATGATGATGTTTGCTTGCAAGTATAAAAATCTGAAGGGTGTTTTCTTTGATAAAGATAGGGGCGCAGAGATTGGTATTAGACGGATAGGGGGTCAATACTATGCTTTAGAGCGTGGTGTACCAACTGGCTTTAATCCGTTGCAGCTACCCCCCACAGAAACAAATATTCAGTTTGTAGAAAAGCTTGTAAAAATTCTGGTAGGTGGTGTTCGTAATGCTGCCGAAGATCTGGAAATCAGTCAGGCTGTCCGTACCATTATGCGTGATGATATGCCGTTAGAACTTCGCAGACTTTCAGCTCTATATATGAATTTAAGGGTGACTGGTGGCGGTGATTCATTACAAGACCGCTTAACTAAATGGTGTAAGTCTGGCGATCATGAAGGGAATTTATCGTGGGTATTCGATAACCCTTATGACACTCAAGACTTTTCTCAAGCCAAAATGCCAATTTTCGGTTATGACTACACGGAATTTTTGGATGATCCAGAAGTCCGTACACCAATCATGGCCTATCTATTGCACATCACAGATTCCTTGATTGATGGTAATCCGTTCATTTACTGGATGGACGAGTTTTGGAAGCCATTAACAGATGAATATTTCAAAGACTTTGCCAAAGATAAGCAAAAAACTATTCGTAAATTGAATGGTCTAGGTGTGTTTATGACGCAATCGCCAAGTGACGTTTTAGATTCTGACATTGGTAAAACAATGGTTGAGCAAAGCGTTACTCAAATCTTTTTACCGAACCCTCGCGCTGATTACGATGACTATGTAAAAGGCTTTAAAGTCACTCCGCAAGAATTTGAAATTATTAAAGAGCTAGAAGAAAACTCACGCATGTTCCTAGTTAAACAAGGTAGCCGATCCGCACTTTGTAAGATGGATCTAGGCGAAATGCGTGACGTTTTACAGATCATTTCTGGATCAAAAGATAATGTTGAATTACTCGAAAATATCATAAGTGAAGTTGGTGAAGATCCTGATATTTGGGGTGATATTTTCTTACAACGTGTTGCAGACCGTAAAAAATTAATTTCAGAAAAAGGAGTGTCTTAGTCATGACTAAGTTTTTAGTAGTTTCAAGCTTGTTAGTTATTTCTACTTTAACAACTGCATGTTCCGATGATAAGGAACAGGTTAAACAGCTAAAAGAAGAAGTGAAGGCTGAACAACAATTGAAACCTCAAGATTTAACTGCTGCACAGCAAGAAGAATTGAAAGAGCGCAAAGCAAGAGCATCACAAAAGGGGAATATCCTTGATGGATATGATCCTTCTGTACCCCCAAAACCAACAAAACCAGATACTAAAAAGGGTTCGGGAAATATCCTCGATGGATATAACCCAGATTCAAAATAATTAAGGATTTATAGGGGGTTGCAATGGCAATTATTACTACATTAGAAACAAAAATTGATTCTTTATTAGCAAGTTACGTTACAGGTGTTAGTAGTAATATTGCTTCTGCAATTGTTCCTATAGCTTTGACTGCTGCAACAATTTATATACTGATTATTGGCTACAACATTGCGACTGGCGCACAAGAGGATTCCATTTATACCGCTTTATGGAAGTTTTTTAAGATAGCTTTTGTTGGTGGAATTGCTTTAAGTGCAGGGGTTTATCAGTCCTTTGTAGTTGAAGCCATTAACGGACTGACCATAGGTTTAATTCAGATTGTTAGTCCAGGTGGTGAAACTTCGCTAGGTGCTTTACTGGATCAGGTAAGTGTGCCGTGGGGTGAATTAATCCAGAAATTAGGTGAAGAAGCTCAATCAGCTTCTGGTGTTTTCCCTGATATTGGCTTGTATTTATCTGCTGGTATTGTTTCTGCTGCTCAATTCTTATTGTTCTTTATTGGTACTGGTCTATATCTACTGGCAAAAATTAGTTTGCAACTTTGTTTAGGCGTTGGTCCCATATTCATTCTGTGTGCGATGTTCCCTGCTACACAAAAATATTTTGAAAGTTGGCTTTCCCAGACACTTAGCTATGTTTTCACAATAGGCTTTATCACAGCAATTATCAGTATGCTCTTTGCCTTCGTTTCAGGCATGTGTACGCAAATCACAAATAACTTTGATGCGGGTGACATTCTTACTTCAGTAGTTTCTCTCTGTATTGTTGCGGGAATTCTTGTAGTGATTATGTGGAACATTCCAACAATGGCTTCAGCCATAACAGGTGGGGCGGGTGTTCAAGGTGTTGGTCGTGCTGTAGCTCAAGCTATGACTAAAGGCAGTGGAGGAAGTAACTCTAAATCTGATAGCTCATCAGCTACTTCTACGACTGGTGGAAGTGTTCAAGGGAATTCTAGCAGCTCTAATAATTCCAATAGCTCCACTACGGGAGGATCTAAGCCGTTATATCAACGACACACTCTTTCTAACCTCAAAAGAAACAAATAGGAATTTTTCTAATGAAAAAACAATTGTTAGCTTTGGGTTTAGGTTCATCTTTATTCATTAGTGGTCAAGCCAATGCTACAGGTATTCCTGTCATTGACGGTGCTAACCTTGTTCAAGCCGTTCAAAATGTGGTGGCTTGGGGTGAGCAATACAATCAGATGGTGAACCAGATCCAACAGGCAAAACAGCAATACGATTCAATCACTGGTATTCGTGGTTTCGGTGATGCTGTTAATAATCCATATCTTAATGATGTGATTCCAAGTGATGTTGCTGATATTTATAGAGGCATCCAAGAAGGTGGTGTCAATGGAATGACTTCAGCAGCTAGAAACATTCGTGATGCCACAATGGTTTATGACTGTACTTCTAGAACTGGCCAGAACTATAAAGCCTGTCAAGCTGCATTGAATAACAATGCACAAACACAGGCTTTAAATCAGAAAGCGTTAGGGGTTGCAGATCTGCGTACTGAGCAGATTGATAATCTGCGTAAACAGATCAATAACACTACTGATGCTAAAGCTATTGCTGAATTACAAGCTAGGATTCAAGCAGAACAGACACAAGTTGCTAATGATGCAAACCGAATTGCTTTGATGCAGGCACAAGCGCAAGCTCAAAAAGATGCAGCACAGCAACTTGAAATCGAAGGCCGTTTAAAACGTGCTGCTCAAAAGGGCAACATTCTTGACGGCTATACTGGTAACTAATCTTTTAAAAAAATACCCATTTCTTTTGAAATGGGTATTTTTTTTGCAATTTTTCAGAAAACATTGAATTATTAAAACCAAAATATATTATTTTGGTTTACGGTTTTTATATTTTTTGGCATACTTAGAGAAATAACTCTAATAGGGTCTATCGGGTCTATCATGAACAAACTTAAAAAAGTATCTGCTGCTGAAGAATCAAAAAGTTATGAAAAAGCTATGGATTGGGAAGCAGATATTAATGCGATACGTGCTAAGTCAGAACGTAAAGCTTGGACTGTTGCAAAAGTAGCGGTGGGCGTGGCTGTTTTAGAAGCTATAGGATTAGTCACATTAGCTCCGATGCGCCAAACTGTACCTGTTGTTTTTACAGTAGATAAAGCTCACGGAAATGTTGAATACGTGGGGGTTGTTGATGATCAGCAAGTGAAAGGCAAACAAGAATTAATTGATAAAAATAACATTACTCGCTATGTAACGGCTCGTGAGAGTTATTTCTATCCGTTATTGCAGCCAGACTATGATTTAGTCATGACTATGAGTAGTAATCAGGTAGGCAATGATTTTACTTCACTTTATGAAGGTGACAGTGCCAGAGATAAAAAATACGGCAAGCAATATGAATTAAAGGTCGATGTGATTTCTGTCCAGACTAATCAGGATGAAACAGGCTTTACCGCTAGTGTTCGCTTCACTAAGACTTTACATTCAGTCGAAGCTAATCGTGATGAACAGCCACAATATTATATTGCAAGTATTCGATATGAATATGCTCCGAACAATCTAAATAAACTGGTAGAAAAAGATCTAATTAAAAATCCATTCGGCTTTAAGGTCGTGGGCTATCGTGTCGATCCTGAATTATCTCCTAGCAAACCTGTAGCACAAGCTACGGTTGTTGAACCTAATCAGCGAGTTTATGTACCGATCCAACAAGGCGGGGCGGGTTCACAAGCTCAACAAGGCGGGGCGGCTGTTCAACAACAAGCTCCACAAGCTCAACAAGGAATGTAATAAAAGGATCATTACATGAAAAAATTAATTCTTGCTTTGGGCTTGGCTGTTAATGGAATCTCTTATGCAGCCATTACGCCTAAAGCTTTACCTACCGATTCACGCATTAGAACAATTAATTATGTTCCCAATGATGTTTATCGAATTACTGTTAAAAAAGGCACTGTAACCCGCATTGTATTGAGTGAAGGCGAAAGAATTTTAGAACGTGGTGCTGCTACTGGATACCCTTCAGATTGTGAAAAGGATGACACTAATTGGTGTATTTTTGCGGATACTGGATCAAATTTAGTATGGGTAAAGCCAAAGGATAAGGCTACTCGGAATAACTTAGAATTACGCACTAATAAGCGTGATTATAGTTTTGATTTTCAAGTTCTAAATAATGCAAAAGAAAAACCGATGTACCGTGTCGTTTTTAAATATCCACAAGAAGAAGAAGAAAAACGGAAACAGGAAGAAGCTCAACGCTATAACGCCTATGCAGCACAATTAAAAGAAGAAAACCAACTGACTGAATTTTTGGTTTTACAGCATCGTTTGGCCAATGCCGCACCAATCCCTAAAAACTGGAATTACCGTCAATCTGCAAACAGCAAAGGAAAGCATTTTGTTCCAGAAATGCTATTTGATGACGGACGTTTTACTTATATGCGATTCAAAGGAAATACAGATATTCCAGTCGTATTTATTGAAGGTACAGAAGGGGAAGAAAAAGTTAATTTCCACATCAGTAAAGAAGATCCAAAACTCTTAATTGTTGAAGCTCTAGCTAAAAAATTTGTTTTACGTCAAGGGAAAGGCGTAGTGAGTATTTTCAATGAATCTTATGATCCTGTGGGTGTCGCTCCTCAAGATGGCACTACTGTAGATGGTGTTAAGCGTGTCATTACTGGGGATATGAACTAATGAATATTAATGATGAAAAACCATTAAATGATCAACAAGCTCCTGATCAACAATTTGACGATTCAGAAAATGGCATTGTGTCTGTAAATGAGCGTGGGGATCAGGAAGATGGAAAAGGTAAAAAAATAGCGTTTATTGCAGTTATGGCGGTGCTTTTTACGGTTCTAGCTGTCTTTGCCTATAACTTTTTTTCAGATAGTAGTGATGCTGAAGAAGCAGCCCAATTAAAAGATAATCAGATAGATCCAAGCTTAGATGCTTCAACTAAAAGACGGGATTTTACTAATACTGATCCTGTTCCAATGGATGCAAATCAAAATGCTCAATTTCAAAGCCTGGACACATGCCAAGATCAAAGTATTCCTAGACAGCTAACGGACAATAACGGCAATGCTTTAACCTATAACGGTATGTTGGTTTTTCAATGCCAGAATGGTCAGCAGATTTTAAGACAATCTGAAGCTGCGCCAGTAGTTGAGCAACAAGTAAATCAACAACCTGTAGTGATTCAGCCACAGCCACAACAACAAGCTCAATATGTACCTTTAAACAACGGTAGCCGTTACGGTGGCGGGATCTTCGTGAATCCTTCGCAACAGGGCGGGGCGGTTGGCCAACCATCTAGCACGAATCATCAATCAGCTTATAACCAAGTCACAGGCATGATGCGTCAGTATGAACAGGATCAGAACAATAATAGCCGTTCTGGTAGCTTCTCTGGATCTGGTCTGATGTCTTTAGCGCATGATGATGAACCTATGCAGCAGCAACAACCACAACAAGCCACTACTAACATGGCTAGTCCTTCCTCTAATAAAGTTCAGGCTCGTTTTATCGGGGATCGAAATTACTTAATTGCTAAAGGTCGTGTAATACGTTGCAACCTGTCAGTTAAAGTCGTTTCAGAAATTGGCGGGATGGCTTCATGTGTTCTTCCACAACCTGTTTATTCCGACAATGGTCGTGTAGTCCTTGCTGAAGCAGGATCTGAAGTCATTGGAGAATATAAAAGTATTGCAGCACAAGGGCAAAGACGTTTAGGGATCATTTGGTCACGCTTAAAAACTCCGCATGGTGTTGTTGTCGATATTGATTCTCCAGCAGCAGACCATTTAGGAACAGGAGGTTTAAGTGGTCGAGTGGATAACCGTTGGGGCGCACGTATCGGTGCAGCGTTTATGCTTTCTTTAGTTCAAGACGCTATTGCTTACGGTATTTCTAAAGAAACAGGCGGGAACAATAGCACTCCTTACATGCTTCAAAACACTTCAGACATGGGTAAATCAATGGCTGAAACAGTGTTGAATGAAACAATCAATATCAAGCCAACAATTTATAAAAATCAGGGTGATGTAGCTTCAATTTACGTGGCCAAAGATATTGATTTCAGAGGTGTGTATGAACTCCGCGCAAAATAATGTTTTAAGCAAGGATGTAATGGTTAGACAGCTATTACTTCCATTAGAAAAATTCTTAAAAACTAAAGGGGTGACTGAAATTGCAATTAATGCACCTAACGAAGTCTGGACGGAATCTAATAAAGGATGGGAAAAGCATTCTGTAAATCTGGAAATGGGGCAAATAACAGCTTTAGCTAATGTTATTGCTACCTATACCAATCAACGGATTGGCCAAGAAAACCCTATATTGTCTGCTCAATTGCCTGATGGAGAGCGTATTCAGATTGTTCTACCGCCAGCCATTGAAAATGGAACGGTATCAATGACAATCCGTATTCCTGACGAGTCAAACCGATCATTTCAGGAATATAAAGATCAAGGTTTCTTTGATCACTTCAGATATGGAAAATCTAAAGAATTTGATCAGTTTAAACCTGTACTACGTGCTGAAGATATTAAGCTAGTCCAGTTATTAGAAAACAAAGATCTTGAAGGGTTTTTTAAATTCGCTGTTCAATGTAAGAAAAATATTGCCGTTGTTGGCGATACTGGATCTGGTAAAACTACTTTCATGAAAGCAATTTGTCAGTACATTCCTAAAGATGAACGTCTTGTCACTATTGAAGATGTACGTGAACTTTTTGTTCCTCATGAGAATAAGGTTCACTTATTGTATTCCAAAGGCGGGCAAGGTAAAGCTAAGGTAACTCCATCTGATCTGATCGCTAGTAATATGCGTATGAAGCCAGACCGTGTACTACTTGCGGAATTACGAGGTGGAGAAGCTTTTGACTTCCTAAAATTGCTTACAACTGGCCACAGTGGATCTATCACAAGTTATCACGCTGAAAGCTGTTCACTGGCCTATGATCGCTATGTTTTTATGTGCAAAGAACATGAGCAAGCAAATATTTATGATGCCACTACACTGAAGGAATTAGTTGCTTTAACAATTGATATTATTGTTCATGTTGAAGTGAAGAAAAAATATGATGATGAAAGTAATTTAATAGGTAAAGAACGCTTTATCTCTGAAATCAAATTTGATCCTGTGTCTAAAGTTAAAGCTCAATTTGGAGATGCAGAAATCATTGTCGGGGATCGGGCATGAATAAAAAAATCCTGATTCTTCTCCTTGCTCTTTTTTTAGCGGTTATTGGTTTCTTTATAGCTAAGTATTTGGCCGGTGTTCTTTATTACTTATCCAATAAAACCAATCCATTTCCTGAAGTAAACCTTTCGACTTGGGGCTATTATTGGGATTTATATGCACAGAATGCCCCTGCACAAAAGAAAAAGCTGCAAGGTGGCTTGGTCGCTGCAATATTTATTACCTTTGTTCTCCCTGCCTTAATCATTGCTAGTCTGTTTAATAAAAAACAGTCACTACACGGTGATGCTCGATTTGCCACAACGAAAGAAATTCAAAAATCTGGATTAATGGGAAATAAGGGAATCTTAGTAGGGAAATATCACAATAAGTATTTGATGCTTGGCGGTCAGCAATTTGTACTTCTCGCTGCTCCGACACGAAGCGGTAAAGGTGTGGCGATTGTTATTCCTAACCTATTGAACTATTCGGATAGTGTAGTTGTACTGGATCTGAAGCTTGAAAACTTCCTTTTGACTTCAAAATTTCGAGCTAAAAATGGTCAGAAAGTTTATCTATTCAGCCCATTTTCTGAAGATCTGAAATCTCATAAGTGGAATCCATTCGATACAGTTAGTCATGACGAAAATTTTAGAGTAGGTGAAATTCTTTCTATCGGGCGAAGTTTTTACCCTGTGACTGGTGATGCTAAAACCGATTTCTGGAATGACAATGCTAATAACTTATTTCTTGGACTAGCTTTATATCTATTTGAAACTAAAGATCTACCTGTAACTGTAGGCGAAATTTTAAGACAGAGTTCAGGTAAAGGTAAGCCAATTCAGGATCATATTAGATCTATTATTGATGAAAGAGCGCAAAATGATAAACCGCTTAGTGATACTTGCCTAGATGCTTTAAACCGTTTTTTAAGTTCACCAGACAATACGCTTGGTAACATCATTTCTACTTTTACCTCACCTTTAACGATTTTTGCGAACCCGATTGTGGACGCTGCAACTTCATCAAGTGACTTTAAACTTGAAGATGTACGCAGACAAAGAATGTCTATTTATTTTGGTGTTCAACCTAACCGCTTAGGAGATGCTAAAAACTTAATCAATCTGTTTTATTCACTCTTAATTGATGTGAATCTAAAAACACTGCCACAACAAGATTCATCTTTGAAATACCAGTGCCTAGTTGTGAATGATGAAGCAACGGCTGTCGGTAAAGTAGCGAAAATTGCAGACGCTAACTCATTTATTGCGGGCTATAACATTCGTTTATTAACAATTATTCAGTCTATTGGCCAGTTAGAGGACGTTTATAAAACTCAAACTAGGGGGCTTGTAACTAACCATGCTTTGCAAATCGTTTACCCGCCTAGAGAGCAACGAGATGCTAATGAATATAGTGAAATGCTTGGCTATTTCACTTTCAAAGCAAAATCTAAGGGCCAAAGCCGTTCTATGGCATGGGGGCAAGGTGGCTCTAATTCAGAAAATGAATCAGATCAAAGACGAGCTTTAATGCTCCCTCAAGAGCTAAAAGAATTGTCGCAAGATAAAGAAATTATCTTTATGGAAAATACAAAACCTATCATGTGTGAAAAGGCTAAGTATTTTAATGACAGTGCTTTTGTGGATCGCCTAAAGTCCGTTTCTCCTAGCATGAAAGCAATTAAAGGTTTTCCAACTCACAAACAATTAGAAAAAATTGCCTTTGAGGATCTGGAACTTTCAATTCCTATTCCTGATTTAGACGTAAAGCTGCATAAGGCAAAAATTGAAAAACGTATAGCTGCAATTACTACAGTAGAACAGGCTGAACAAATAGATATTTCTAGCTTGGTGATCCCTGAATTTACGTTAGATAAAACAGTCTTTGAAGATCCAGAAAATCCAAAACCTGAAGAATGTCTGCACGTTGTAGATCAATTTTTTGGGATGGTTCAATGGGAAGAAGATCCTGAAACGCAAAGTATTGTTGATGACTTCTTTAGCCAGGTGAAAGCTAATGCTGAAGATGAACCAGAACAAATGGACAACCTAGTTGCAGCAGATGAATCAGATCCTCTAACCATGATTGCGGAATTGGAAAACCTAGTTGCGGTGGACGAAGATCAACAGGACAACCTAGTTGAATCAGATGAATCAGATCCTCTAACCATGATTGCAGAATTGGAAAACCTAGTTGCGGTGGACGAAGATCAACAGGACAACCTAGTTGCAGTAGATGAATCAGATCCTCTAACCATGATTGCGGAATTGGAAAACCTAGTTGCGGTGGATGAAGATCAACAGGACAACCTAGTTGCAGCAGATGAATCAGATCCTCTAACCATGATTGCGGAATTGGAAAACCTAGTTGCGGTGGATGAAGATCAACAGGACAACCTAGTTGCAGCAGATGAATCAGATGAATCAGATCCTCTAACCATGATTGCGGAATTGGAAAACCTAGTTGCGGTGGACGAAGATCAACAGGACAACCTAGTTGCAGCAGATGAATCAGATCCTCTAACCATGATTGCAGAATTGGAAAACCTAGAGGACAGCCTATTTGTACTTGGTGTCACTAAATTTAGTCATGACGAAGCCGAACATATTATTGATACGTTTTTTAATTGTGCTGAATCTGAATCTGAATTTGCAGTTGATGAAGATCAACAAGACAACCTAAATGCAGTCGATAAAGGTCAAAACGAATCTATAGAAAATTCAGATATTGATGACATTTATCAGGCATTTTCAAACAACTTAAATTCTAAATAAGGAAAGTATTATGAAAAAAATCTCTCTTACATTGATCAGCCTTGCTCTATCTTTTTCAGTTGTGGGCTGTACTTCAAATAAAGCTGTGAACAGTCCTAATGGGTTTTCATCTAAAGCAGTTAATCAACCTGACACTGTGAAAAACTATATGCAAAGCATAGCTGTATATCAGCAAAATAAAGATTTAAGCACTGAAACTGAAAGACAAATTGCACTTCTAACAGATAAATATATTCAAACTAAAATGATTATTGACGAAGCAGCACGTCGCCAAAATATTTCTACTCAATAAGGACTTGATCATGACTGAAGCAAACAAGGTCGATAACCCTATTTTTAATACAGAACAAACAGGCTATACCAAACTTGGCCAGACGTTAGAAACTAAAAAAGCTGAAGTTAATTCAATTGAACAAGTCGAAAATATAGACCATTCAAAAGGTTTAAAAGGTATCAATCAGGGATCTGAAGAAACTAAGGTAATTAATACAAAAAAGCTAAAAAATGATGATAAGGAATCTAGTGAGGAAGGCTTATCAAAAGCATTACTCAATAAATATTATGTTGTAGATGATAAATATCACTTTAAAGGTAATCCTGAAAAAGTAGCATTTGAAGACTCTGGAAAAACCTTAAAAACCACAATTGATGATAAGCATATAGCTGCTTCAATGGTGGAAGTGGCACAAGCTAAAAAATGGGAAACAATTAAGGTTAAAGGATCTGAAGAATTTAAACGTAATGTCTGGCTTGAAGCTTCAATGAAAGACATGAAAGTAAAAGGCTATGAACCTCGTGATATAGATATAGCCTTACTCAATGATATAAAAAAATCACAGGGTAAAGAGGTAGTTCAAAACACTATTAATAAGGACGCAGATCGCCAAAAAGAGAAACCTTTAAAGGATCAGGCCAAAGCAAATCCAGAACAGGAACGTAAGGAAAAAATGAATAATCTGTCAGAACAGGAAAAAGTACTTTTGACAGTTTTCGATAAAAAAATGAAAGCTGATGGCTTCACAGACAAGCAGCGGACAGCAAGTATAGACGTTGCAATTGATCAACTTAATCAGAAAAAAATGCATGTTGGAAAGCTAGTTGATTATGGAGCAGCCCCATATCAGCATGATCCTAAAAATAGCAGCAGTTACTTTGCAACTATTGAAAATAGTAAAGGTGAAAAAAATACAGTCTGGGCTAAAGATCTGGAACGTACTCTGAAAGAACAAAATATCATTAAAAATGATGATATTGTTTTAACCTATAAAGGTTCTAGCAAAGTCGAAGTTAATACAAAAGAAATTGATCCAAAAACAGGACTGCCGACAGGAGCAAGAGTCCAAACTCTAGCAAATAAAGGAAAGTGGGAAGCTCAAAGTTTAAGTAAACTGAAAGAAACCACAGAAAAAGCTCTAACTAAAAACGATAAAACTAAGCTTCAGATTCAACATAGTGCCGATATTCAAAATCAGAAATTTCATAAGCCAAAATTAACAGCTTATGATGTTAATGCGCCAAAACAGCAACCCGCACAACAACAACCAGTTAAAACTCAAGAAAGAAATAAAAATAAAGACATATCCCGATAGTATCCAAGTCGCCACCTATTTAGGGTGGTTTTTTATATCTCGCTACTGGATCGTATTGGAGCAGTTCATTTTCTGCGGTCGATATTTAAAAATTACAGCTTTTTTAAAGATCGCTTAAAAATCAAACGGTAATCAGGGAAGGTGAAATTTAACTGATTGCGTCAGTTCGCAAAGTAGACACTTTGCTCTGATCTACCATGTGCGGATCTCAAGTAAATGGGTAAAGTAGATGCCTGGACAATTGCTGCAGCTTGCAGCGATTGTCCAAGCATCGAGATTAGACATTTTAGCAGATATGAACCAGACAACTTTGTTGGCAGTCCATATCTGACTAAAACTAATAGCGGGTTAAACTTTGAATATTGCTTGTATTGTCCACCTGTGGACTGTATAATCAAATTTAATCTAAATAAGGACGGCACATAATGACAAATGCAGATTTTAAGCTGCTAACTGAATCATTGGGGTTCTATAACGCCGAAGCGATTCGAGATTATTTCAAAACTATTGGCTTTAATGAATCTATCAACGTCCGACCAATCCAATACTGGTTAAATGGTAAGAGTGTGGCTCTCAATATGCCAATTCCAGACGATGTAGTCGGCCATTTTAAGAATCTTGAACAGATGAAATTTAATCTATCTGGACAGGAGAAATTTATTAAAAATGGATTTCTTTACAAGGATAAACAATTAATGTGGGAAAAATTTCCTGAATTAAATGGATTGCCATGCACTTATCTTAATCAATTGATGGTTTTGGTGAATATTCTGCATGGTTACAGAGAGGTGCAATACTGCACAAGCTATTAAGGATATCTAAATGAAAAATGAGGATCTTTCTATTGTCGAGCTAATTAGAAAGCGTAATAAAATTGTCTATACAGTCTGTTCTGTATTGGTCTTACTGATAGGCTTATCTTTTGCCAGATACTTTCTGAATTTTAGTGTTCTGTATTTTTTAATTTTGCTTATTCCATTTTTTGCTCTTATGTATTGGATGATTAGGATCACCGAAGATATAAAAGTAAGAAAGCAGGAATCTATCGCAAAAACAGAAAGACTATGCAGTGATGTTCAGTGAAGTTTGTAGCTTTGAGCTATACCCTAAAGCTACAATATAAAAGTTAGTAAAACTATGTATCATTTAAATGATTTTTAACCATATATAACATGTAACTTTGATATCAAAGATTTATAATTTACGAAATTGTTCATTTTTATCCAATTGGGGCGTGAAAGAGTGAAAGGTCAAAAAGTAGGCTATGTTCGGGTCAGTTCAATCGAGCAAAATACGGGACGTCAACTTGAGGGAATTGAAGTCGACCGAATTTTTGTTGACCGCGCTTCAGGTAAAAATACCGACCGACCGAAATTTCAGGAAATGTTGAACTATGTCCGGGAAGGGGACAGGGTGATTGTACATTCCATGGATCGTTTTGCACGAAGCCTGAAAGATTTGGTCACTGAAGTAGATAAACTGGTTAAACGAGGGATCGCCATCCAGTTTGTAAAAGAAAATATTACTTTTACCGCTCAATCCACTCCGATGGATAATTTGATGCTGCAACTGATGGGGGCTTTTGCACAATTTGAACGTGAGATTATTCTAGAACGGCAAAAGGAAGGAATTAAACTAGCCTCCGCCCAAGGGAAGTACAAAGGTCGGGTACATAAGTTGAAACCTGAGCAGGCTGAAGCTTTACGCCAAGCATGGAAGGAAGGGAAGTATCCTTCAAAAACGGCATTAGGTCAGGCATTTGGAATTAGTCGTCAGGCAGTATACCGCTATTTAAAAGTCGGTGAATAACTCAATTGAAATTGGCGACTATATTTAGTTTAGCTGGCACTGTTGCAAATAGAAATTTGGGTCGATGAAGTTCTCTTTAAAAAGTGCTTAGAGACCGAAAACCCTGTTGATTAGACACACTTCACCCTGAGGCTGACCATAATAAAATGACGATGCTTGTCCTTTACGTAGTGCACGCATGACTTCAATACCTTTAATTGTGGCATAAGCCGTCTTCATAGATTTGAATGGCTTTGTTGCACAAACCTATCTGTAAAGGGTTTTTCAGCGATATAATTTTCAAATGAAGAAGCCTACACACAAAATCTAC
>Ga0308165_1001079_pt1 | contig 40975 bp, 34 predicted proteins | sample PhyWR2_FD_201032 | JGI IMG/M metagenome (GOLD analysis project Ga0308165, IMG submission 201032) | Phyllosphere microbial communities from UC Gill Tract Community Farm, Albany, California, United States - DLSLW.R2 | ecosystem: Host-associated > Plants > Phyllosphere > Unclassified | place: USA...
ACATGAGCAAGATGGATATTATCCGCGCGTTGTTTTCACATCGTCTATAGCGGTGTTCGGGGCGCCACTACCATTTCCTGCGCCAGACGAGTTTCATTTAACGCCTCTGACAAGCTATGGCACTCAAAAAGCCATTTGTGAGCTATTACTATCCGACTACACGCGGCGAGGATTCTTTAATGGCATAGGAATTCGCTTGCCGACGATCTGTATTCGCCCAGGAAAACCCAACGCGGCTGCTTCAGGCTTCTTTTCGAATATTTTGCGTGAACCTCTCATTGGGCAGAAAGCCATTCTGCCTGTATCGGACGATGTTCGACATTGGCATACGTCGCCACGGTCCGCAGTGGGCTTTCTCATCCAAGGTGCAACGATGGATCTTGAGCGTGTAGGTGCACGACGCAACCTATCCATGCCCGGGCTTTCTGCCACCGTCGGCGAGCAGATTGATGCTTTACGTCGTGTCGCGGGTGAAAAGGCGGTAGCGCTTATTCACAGAGAACCAGATGAGATGATCATGCGGATTTGTGCGGGCTGGGCCCACGGTTTTGAGGCTAAACGCGCACGTGAACTAGGCTTTACAGCCGAAACGTCTTTCGATCAGATCATTCATGCGCATATTGAAGACGAACTTGGAGGTTCTCTGTGACCCGCAGAATAGCTTTTCTTGGAACAGGCCTCATGGGCGCGCCAATGGTGCGACGTCTGTTAAATGCCGGCTTTCATGTTTCTGTCTGGAACCGCGATCTGACAAAAGCGCAAGCCCTAGTCGAATACGGAGCTATACTTTCGTCTTCAGCAGCCGAGGCCGTCGTGAATGCTGATATCGTCTTCACAATGCTATCGGATGGCAGGGCAGTTGGCTCTGTGTTGTTTGAGGGGGGCGTTGCAGCGGTTCTAAAAACTGGAGCCATAGTGATCGATACGTCTTCAATTGCTCCACCTATTGCACGCGAACATGCAGGCAAACTCAAAGCTATAGGTGTTCACCATATCGATTGCCCTGTATCAGGTGGGACGGTTGGTGCTGAGGCTGGAACTTTGGCATTAATGGCTGGAGGTGATGCAGCGCTTGTTGAAAACTTGGCTGATGTGTTCGCGCCGCTTGGTCGTGTTACGCATGTCGGGCCTTCGGGAGCAGGTCAGATATGCAAGCTGGCCAATCAGCAAATTGTTGCTGTAACGATAGGTGCGGTTGCTGAAGCTATGATGCTGGTTGAGGCTGGTGGAGCAGATCGCGGCAAATTTCGAGATGCTATACGCGGCGGCTTTGCGGAAAGTCGTATTCTAGAACTACACGGTAAGCGCATGGTTGATCGTGCTTTTCAACCGGGTGGCCCTTCACGCCTTCAATTGAAAGATCTGGACGCCGTGGCGGCGATGGCTGAAAGCCTGTCGTTGACATTACCTTTGACTGAAGTAGTCCGCGATGAGTTTCGTGCGTTTATCGAAGACGGGTTCGGAGAAACCGATCATTCCGCACTTTTAATGCATTTGGAAAAAGCGAATAATCGTGAGCACGAGGGCACCAATTAACGACGAATGATCATAACGCTGGGCTAGCTGTCGAAAAACTGACCTGACCATAACCAGTTCGATCAACAGCAACCCCGTTAGCGCCAATGACTTTAATAAAATGAAAAGGCGGCTTAAGGGCGCGTATTGTTTAATCGCGCCCTTTGATGCTCAAATTTGCAGCTTATTGAGGCAAATCACCTGCTTTAGGCAACTTGGCCCATTCGGCTAGAAATGCGTCGCGGTTTTTGGCAGCGTCGGCCTCATCAAGTTCAAATACTTTGACCTCGGCTAGCTCCGGGAGTTCAACGAATTCAGACACTTTGATATCATTGCGGCTTGGGCGACGGAATGCGACTTTCAACAGTTCAATTTGTGCCTCCTTTGAAAGCAGGCTGTCGAGCGCCTTTTTAGCATTGTCACCGCTTGGAGCATTTTTGAAGAGCCCGGCAAACTCAGGCGTCATGAATGTGCCTTCTGATGGGTAAACGAGGGATAACTCTTCCTGCCCGCCGTCGATGTAAGGATAGGCCGTGGCCTCAAAAGTGAGGCCAATCGTGTATTCTCCCATTGCGGTGCCTTTGGGCACGTTAGAAGCAGCACCCGATGTTACGATATTGGCTGCGACAGCTTTAAAGGTGTCTTCATCGAGCAGTTTTGAAAGCCCCCATGCGATGGTGTAGCCAGTCGAGCTGTTAACAGGATCGGGCATGATAATCTTGCCCTTCCATTCTGGCTTAGCCAGATCAGCCCATGACTTTGGAGCTGCATTGTCTTGTAGCTGATCGGCGTTGACTAACATTGTCACCAGATGAACATTGGCAGGAATAAACAGATCACCACTGTAATGCAGGTTCTGCGGAATAGCATCGAGCGCAGATGCTTTGTAGGGTTCAAACAGCTTTTCGTAAGCACCAAGGGTGTTGGCGGATGAAGACCAGAAAATGTCACTTTGTGGTGTAGATGATTCAGCTTCTGCACGTCGCAACAGAACGCCTGAACCTCCGGTGATCACGCCGAGATTTTGCCCGGTCTTGTCTTTCACAACGGCTTGCACGGCTTCATAGGCCTGAACTGGGTTTGACGTGTAAAGTACTGGATCACTGGCCAACGCCGGTAGGGTAAGCCCAAGCGACATAGAACCGGCTAAGAGATAAGAAGATAGTTTCATAGTTTCCTCGCATTTGATGAAGTTATTGAGCAGTTGGCCTGCTTCGTAGGTTTATTTGGAAGCAAAGACATCGATCCGGAACAGTTTGGTTGCAATGATGATTGGCACAAGAATGACAGTTACCAACACCAGACCATAAGCCGACGCATAAGCCATGAGACCGGAATCAAGCAGTCGGAAAACCTGAATTGGTAGCGTTTCCCGCCCGCCGGAATAGACGAGAATGGAAGCTGATAATTCAGCCACTGTTGTTGTCCATGTCAGGATTGCAGCGGATGCAATGGCTGGCAGCATCATAGGAAGGACAACCTTGAAGAAAGATCGTACTGGTGGAACTCCGAGGCTGATTGATGCTTCTTCAATCGAATTTGGAATGTTCTGCAATATGGCTTGTGAGTTGCGCATACCAAACGGCATCCGGCGGACAACATAAGCCAGAACAATAATCATCGCTGTGCCAGATAATGGTAGCCAGCCGCCATGGAACGTTGCCAGCAGGCCCACGCCCAAAACTGTGCCAGACAAGGCGAGCGGAATGGCTGATATGTAATCAATAACTGGGGTGATCAGATTGGGCTTTTTCACGACCAGATAACTGACCACAGCGCTAAAGATAATCGATATGAACGTAGCCGTTGCTGCATAGGTGAGGGAGTTCACGAGTGGCTGAGGGGCGGTGACAAAGACGCGAGCGATGTTTGAAAATGTCCAATTGCCCCATTGCATCACAGGCCCGCGCGATGCGGTGAAAGCGCCGACGACGATTACGCAAAGCGGTAACAGTGATACGATAACGATAAATCCTGCACTTACCGCGACCAGTAGCCCTTTTAATCCACGCAATGGAACAGGCTTCGCTCCGCGTCCCTGCACGATTTCGAAACGTCCGCGTGACACCACAAACCGGTTACAAAACAGCACGAGCATAACGATTAGCACCGAGACGCTGGCAAGTGTCGACTGCATCGTGATATCGCTCGCGCCTTCTGCGACTGCCGCCTGATAGGTGACAACCGAAAGTAATGGCAGTCGGTGGCTCAAGATCATCGAGATTGCAAAGTTTCCGACGACCATTGTGAAAACAAGTAGGGCTGAGGCAAGAACTGTCGGCAGAATGACCGGCAGCATAACGCGCAGACGAGATTTAGACGGGCTTGTTCCCAACGATTGAGCGGCCTCTTCGAGTTGCACATCGAATTTTCCAATCGCTGCGACGACGCCGATGTAAATGTAGGTGTAATAGATGAAGCTCATGGAGACGATGAGGCCAAACCAACCGTAGAAGCTCGGCAAGATGATACCGTAACCCTTAAGAAACCTCGTCATTAAACCGTTGTTACCCAACATCATGAGCCAGGTTTGGGCTGCAATGACCTCCGGTAGAACCAGTGTAATCAATGGCAAAAGAGCGATCAGCCATTTGCCCGGAAAGCTATAGCGAGCTGTCACATATGCTAACGGGACACCAATTACGGTACAAAATATTGTGACGACCGAGGCAAGTATCAGCGTGTTTTGTATCGCGGCTATATAGCGTGGATTTTCCAGCAGGCGCATCCAGCCATTTTGACCTTCACCCACAAAACTGGCGCTAAGAATGGTTATCAGCGGATAGAGGATAAAGACACATAATAGTGTGAGAGCTAGCAGGCTCAGCCAGAACCAGGGTGTTTGTAGCGATTTTTTCATGATGCAATCACCAGTGCCTGATCTGACTTAACTGTGACATGGACCTGGTCACCCAGTCCAAAGGCGTCATGGTTGTGGCCATGCAATTCCGCAACGAGTTGCTGGTTGTCAGAAATATCGAGACGATAACTTGTCTTGGTGCCGAGGTATTGACGACTGCGTATTAGGCCGGAGATTGTCTGATGCTCCCCAGGAGGTGTGGCCGAAATGTGTAGATCTTCTGGGCGAAGGATGAGGATGCCGCGTTGGCTGGATTTGTCGCTGCGATGATCAGCTGCATTGATTATCTGCGTGCCAACTGAGACGGCAGCATAATCATTTTGCACAGATTGCACATCGACCGGAATACAGTTGGCAGAGCCGACAAAGTCGGCAACATAGCTTGTACGCGGGGTCGTATAAATTTGCTGGGGCGTTCCGATTTGCTCAAGTGCACCACGGTTCATGACGCCGATACGGTCTGACATAGCCAATGCTTCTTCTTGGTCATGTGTAACAAATACTGTGGTGATATTATCTTCGCGCTGTAGCTCGCAGATTGTTTCGCGGATTTGGATGCGAAGCTTGGCATCCAAGTTTGATAGCGGCTCGTCCATTAAAAGAACGGCTGGTTTTATGACAAGTGCACGGGCGAGGGCCACACGTTGGCGCTGGCCACCCGACAATGCAGCCGGATGACGTTGCGCCAGATGGCTCAGGCCAACACGTTCAAGCGCCTGACCAATTTTAGCTTTGGCGCTCTCACCTTTTTCGCCGCGGGCGCTCAGGCCATAAGCAACATTCTGCTGAACTGTTTTATCAGGAAAAAGGGCGTAATCCTGAAAAACCATCCCGATGTTGCGTTTATGCGGTGGCAGATTTGTAACGTCTGTGTCACCAAAACGGATTAAGCCGTTGGACGCCGCAACAAACCCGGCGATCGTGCGCAACAATGTTGTTTTGCCGCATCCAGATGGTCCCAAAAGGGTAAAAAAACAACCTTGGGGAATGTCCAATGACAATTGGGAGATGACGTTTTCTTCTCCATAAGTCACATCAAGGGTTTGAATTTTAATGCCCATATTTGAGTTCCCATTTTTATTGTAATTATAATTAGCAGCCAGAAATGTTGGTGTATTACGTAGCCGAGTTCGTCTCTTTTAGGCTGGAAACGACCACTTCCAGCGCCTGTGTGTGACAACGCTCGTCACCTGCCGCGAGAATGGTGCCGTTACTGGATAAAGTTAGTGGTTGACCAGTCCAGTCAGTTATCTTCCCACCTGCGCCTTCGATAATTGGACGATAGGGAGCGAAATCGTAAATCTGTTGTCCTGCATCAATGGCGAGATCCGTGCGTCCTTCAGCAAGTCTCCCATAATTGAGGCACGCGCCACCATACACACGATTGGCAGTTCGACGGCGCAGTGCGTTGAGAGCAGGCAACTGATCGGCTGACATGTAGTCTTGATTAGAGTTGGTCATCAGAGCGGTTTCGAGGCTGGCACATGGACGGCATCGTACTGCTCGCCCATTGAGCTGCGTTGCTTGACCCGCTGCACCTATCCATCGTGTATCGAGCATAGGATTGTCGATCACGCCAACCTGCGGTACGTCATCAATTGCGAGTGCGATGAGTGTTCCCCAGACGGGAATGCCTACAATGAAAGGGGCTGTACCGTCGATTGGATCAAGAACCCATACATGCGATGCATGCTCATCGACGTTGCCTTCTTCTTCGCCAATGATGCCGTGATGCGGATAGCGTTTACGAATTTCTGCACGCAAACGATGTTCTATGGCGCGATCATATTTCGTCACCAAACTATGATCTGGTTTCACTTCGATGTCGGAGACTTTGTTCTCACTGCTCGTCAGTTCATCGGCTAATGTTGCGCGCGCCATGTCTGCTAAAGTAGCTGCGAAACGAACAAAGTGATCTAGTTCTGACATCGACATATTAATTTCCTCAACTTCCCTTAAATAAAGCTAGCAACAAATAAAAAATGTGGCAATAGTTGGCGTATGTGTTTTTTTGTGTTTTTTGATGTGTGAAAAAAACAGAATGGATTGAGCCATGTGGCAAGACGAGCGTCATAAGAAAATTTGCGATTATCTTACCGTCTTTGGTCGGGTCTCGATTGACCAGATTACTGAGGAAATAGGTGTTTCGCGCGAAACGATCCGTCGCGATCTTATGGAGCTTGAGCAGGCAGGAAAATTGAAGCGTGTTCGGGGCGGTGCTGTACCGCTTGCCAAGGAAGACACTGACTTTCATGTGCGCGTCAACCAACGGCTGCTCGAAAAGCAAGCCATTGCACTGGAAGCTCTTAACCTGCTTTCAAACGACATGACGGTGTTCATTGATGCTGGCACTACAACGACCGTGATGGCGGAAGTGTTGTCCAATCATCATGGTCTTTCGGGGCTCAATATCCTGACCAATTCCATCGACGTAGCACGTTTGCTTTCGGGAAAAGAAAGCGATTCTTATCATCGTTATAAGGTACATTTGTTATCTGGAGATGTTCGCCAAGACCCTCTCGAAACCTGGGGGGCATCAACCATCAATGACATATATCGCTATCGTGCTGATGTGGCATTGTTGGCACCGTGGGGAATTGATCCCGAGCGAGGCGCAATGAACCATTTCATCCACGGGGCTGAAATAGCGCGCGCTATGGTTCGTAATTCGGCAAAGACTATCATCCTTGCAGATCATTCCAAAATCAGTGCACCAGCGCGTTCCGTGTTTTGTTCAATTGAGGAAATTTCTCATTTAATCGTCGATAGCAAGACGCCTGAGCATCCAGATTTTCTCGCTCTGGAAAAATCCATATCGAGTGTTGTCGTGGCTAAATAGTAAATGATTTCTACAAGGTTAGGTCTGAAGGTGGATATTATACGTTAAATACAAAAGTACTTTCATTCATGCCTTTTGAAATTTGCCGGATATGTACATTTTTTTGGCAACGGCGCGCGCGAGTTTGCCAGAAGAGGTATAGGGAAGGCTACGGGGTGCAACGAGTTTAACCTGTGCAGAGATGCCCGATGACGCGAGCAGTCTTGCAGCGATTGCGTTCTTCGCGATAAAGTCAGCTTCTTTATTTGCTGTTGGATGCTCAGCCAAAACGATTATTTGAGTGAGTTCATCTTGATCTATAGAAAAAGCAACTGCCTTTTTGATCAATGGCGACGATAGTCCGATTATTGAGTTTTCAATATCCTGGGGCCATATGTTTCGTCCATTCAAAAGGATCATTTCTTTGTGGCGGCCAGTTATAACTACTTCACCATCAAGCATATATCCCATATCGCCCGTATCTAGATATCCAGCTTCATCAACCATGGAAATAATACCATTTGCGGTGATGTAGGATTTTGCAACACTTGGACCGCGAACTACAATGCGACCAATCTCTCGATCGGCTAACGGTTTGTTCGCAGTGTCCAGAATTATTAAGTCATGACCATTCAGTGGTTTGCCGCAAATAACGAGTTGCTTGCCGGCGATGTTATTTTGCGTGTCTGTTGCCAACTGTCCCGTTTCAATTACATCGGTCGCAACACCATGAGAGTAACTGATGAGAAGTGTGGTCTCAGCCATGCCGTAGCTTGGCGTGAACGCCGTTGATCTGAACTGCGTTGGCAAGAGAGTTCGCATGAAATAATCGAGTACTTTAGGGGAAATTGTGTCACCACCAATTCCTGCGAGCCGTAAGTTGGAAAGATCAAGCGGTAGCGGAGTCTTTGTATAACGCTTGGCAGCGAGTTCGTATCCGAACGATGGCGCGTATGTAATTGTCGAAGAGTTTCTCGACATTAACTCAAGCCAAAGTGTGGGTGAACGTGCAAAACTCACCGGTGAGATATAATCGACGCTTGTTTGTGCGAAAAGCGGTGCGAGTGCAAAGCCCACCATGCCCATATCATGGTAAAGCGGTAACCATGAAAAAGCGCGATCTGTTGGGGCTATGCGTATGCACTCTTGCAAAATACCCCTTACATTATTCGAGAGAGCGCTCTGAGTAACGATTATGCCTTTGGGCTCAGATGTAGAGCCAGACGAAAATTGAATATAAGCAGGCTCGTCTGCACCAAGTGGTAATATCGTACCTTGGCCGTCGCGTCCTCCAAGTTGTTCAAATGTAAGCGTGTCGGTGGCCGTTAGAGCTGCGAGTTCATCGCACATATTTTCAAGGCTTTGTGGGATGCAAATGAGCGAAATTTGCGCAACTTCAGCTAAAGACTTTATTCGGTCTAAATAAGCGCCTTTGCCACCCATATATGTCGTGTAGGGGATGGGGCATGGAATAAGGCCCGCATACTGACAGCCATAAAAGATAGCGAAATAGTCAAGGCTTGTTTCAGCAATTATACCTATCCGTTGGCCGCGGCTTATCCCAAGAGAGAGCAGCTTTAAAGCTGTCTCCCGTGCAGTGTTACGAAGAGCTTTATAGGAAGCAGAAGCTTCGATTTCGCCCCTCGTGTTATAAAAAGAAAGGCCGGTTTCACCTAGTGCTGCATAATCCAATGCATCGGTGATTGTTTGAAAGTCACCGTTGATTTGCTCCAGTTTGGAGTTTTGCGTTGGCGGTAAGAGCATGGTGAGCTCAATTCATTGTATTAGCTTTGGGGTGTTGATCGAGCCATTTTATACGTACCGGGTGTCCTCCCTCTCTTAATAACTGCGATTTCCATTTGAAAATTGGTGGCGTTCCATCTGTCAACTCAAAGCTTGCGTGATTAAGATAAACGCTGAGGATTGTAATCAGTTCGACCAATGCGAAGTGCTTTCCACCACACACACGTGGGCCAATGCTGAATGCCATAACATCTCCAGCTGCTTTGGAGCTCGGGTCTGCGTTTATATCCACAGTCCATGGTGCAGAGCGAAACCGTTGATCATGTTGTATGCCGATGAACGATATGATGACATTCTTGCCAGCTTCAATATACGTATCACCCAGTTGCTCGGCTTCTACGGCAAATCTAGAGACGATAGGTGCGGGTGGATATAGGCGAAGCGTTTCCGAGATGAACGCAGCCAATGGGCGTAATGTCGATAGTTGTTTCCAGCTCGGAGTGTCTTCTTGCCAGAATGCGATAGCACTCTCGCGTAGCCTTTCTTGTAGATCCGGATGGCGTGCGAGTAGATAACAGGCCCAACCGATCGTAGAAGCCGATGTTTCTGCACCTGCAGCTAAAAATGTCATCAATTCATGTTCCAGAATAATTCGGTCTGACGTTCGAGCGTCTGCTGCAAGTAGACTTTTGAGCAGTGGGGTCTGCTTGGTCTCTTTCTTTCGAAAATATCCAAACGCCCGGATAATCTCGCGACGCAACTCTGGCAAGCGCATCAAGGTCTGGCGATACACAGCACTTGTCTTGCCAGGTGGAACAAATGAGGTCTCTGATCCATAGGCCATCAACTCGGCTAGCAACGTCATGTCTATGCAGGTCTCATCAAATGGTACGCCGAAAAAATTGTCGACCAATACGCTGGCAGTCATCGTACTGAGAACATTGTCGTCAATACGTGAACGATCAGCCGTCAGCTCATGAAGCGACTCCCTTGCGTAAAGCGAGGCAAGCCTGAATGTATTTTCCCTGTCAAATTTGCTCAGATATGATTGCGTGAGGCTTTTCCGAATTTCCCACGCGTGACCGTCCTCTGAAAAACGTGACGCCCCCATGGTCTGGCGGAACCACGCCATGTTTTTGCGATAGTTGCCAGCATTTGAACGCAGAATATGCTCAGCTTCTTCGAATCTTTGAATAATGAGAACTTCGGTGTCATTAAATACCGCCGAAAGATTTTCACCATTTCGACTTCTTGCAAGCTCATAAAGCTGCATGCAAATGGCTGAAGACTGGCTCATTCTATTTATTTTTCAAGCATTAAAGCAAGATCTTTAACAGATTGCATTTCTAGTAGTTTTACTGGATCAACCTCACGTTTGGTGTGCTTTTCTATTTCCATAACGATCATTTCAAATGTCAGGCTATCGAGTTCTCCGAGCGCAGTAATGTCCGAATTATCTTTAATGCTTTCCACAGGTATAAAAAGGCAGCCTGATAAAAGCTCTTTCGCTTGTTCTACGGAGTTCTTGGAAGTCATAATTTCAGCGACCCTAAATTTACGTCGTCGTTTGACGTTCATTGCTCTGCGTTGAGGAAAGTTCATCTTTGTGTGATGCGAAGATCAAAAGATCGAGCCGTCGACCGTCTGGTGCACGGCACTCCCGCTTTAAGTGTGCTTCGAGAAAGAAGCGCGTATTATCTCTGAAATTAAACAGCATTGCATAGTTTTTGGAAAGAATTCGCGCCGTAAATTTCTCGATATTACGGGATGCGTAAAAGTAATCGAGAACGGCATCGATTGTTAATCGGAGCGTGTTTTTCCCGAGAAATTTATTGTTTCCGATGCCCGTTGTGATGCTACCTGTTCGGTGAACCAAATTGACGTCAATGGTATAGAAGCCAAATATTTCATCGTTATAGAATATACCAAGAAAATAATTTCTATAATTGTCAAACGAGGCTGTGAATGACCTCAGTCGTTCAATTGTAAAATTAAGATTTTCGAGGTTAAGTCCGCTAAGCATATTGGGTTCGTTGAACCAACTCAGGAATTGTTCGGTCACGTCATTTGGCGATAGACTTCGCACAACGTAACCGTTTGTTTCGATAGAAACCGACCATTGGTGGTTATTATTTGAAATTGCGGTCTGTGTATTTCCCGAGCCTAGTGGGATGATGACCGGATATTTGGGGATGGTAATGTTAACCATGACCGGCTCCTATGCCAGCATTTGATGCGCGCAATGTCGCGAGATAATGCTCCCAAATGTTCTGTGATGCCAGAATAAGGCTGATCGCATCAATCCACCCTGCTCGGAACCATCGACTAATAGTCGCTGCCGGCAAGGCCCTGTAGGCTTGTTCGTTAATACGGTGAAGCATCGAAGCAGGTTGGCCCGCCCCAATATGGCTTGCGAAACTTAATTCAGTCCTTAGCAAAAGATTTTCGGCTAGAAGCAAAGTTGCAAACTCAACAGCTTGGGTTTTACCTTCATAGAACTGCGAATGGGTCGCTGCGATATTTCGCAAGAGGTGGGTCGGCTCCCTGTTCTCGTTAAAAAGCTTTCCAGAAGCATTGGCTTTTTGTTCGAGCGATATTTTGTTGCTTTTAGTATCAAAAAGCAGAACTCCAGCCTCTTTTTCTGGAAGTTTTTGCAGAGAAAATGGATAAGTCTGAATAGCGGCAGGAATATAATAACCGTCTCGCCACTTGCCAGATTTTTCAATATAAGAATTTTGCTTTCCGTTTGTGCTCAAAATTGCGATTGGTTGAACCGTCCCTTGGTTCATGAACATAATCGGATATTGGCTCGCGATAAGCGGCAATTCATGCATGCTAATTGGAATAATTAAAATGTTTTTTGCAAAGCTGTAATCATTGTCCTGATTATAGCAAGCTTGATTATGTTCTTGCGCGCAAAGGGCAGCAAATGAAACCAGATCCATTTCATATCCACAACATGCATAATAACGAAATATCTCTACTACTTTAAAATAAAGAAATTATCGTTATTATTTCCCGCTTCTGTCTTCATTTATTCTCGTAGAAATCAAACAATAATCAATATTGTGAAACATGTTGTGCTTGTCAAGTAAGTTTTAATATGTAAAAAATTTTGATTATTGCGGGGTTTCAAGGGCTTGGAGGGCTTATTCAGATGACAAAAAGTCATGTGAAGGGAATTGGGCGCGATGGAGTGGAAAAAGCACGTTTTGCTTTATTAACGACTGTTTCAGCAGTCGCATTGCTTTGTGGAGCAACGGTAAATTCATTTTCCGCTGAAGATGAAAGTAATTATTGGATTGGTGGTTTTGAGGATAAGGATTTTTTTGATCCTACTAACTGGAGTGATGGTGCGGGACCTCAAGGGGAAAATTCTACCTTCTTTGCAGGGTCTGCGCAGGGAATGTACAGTATAAACGGCCCAACAAATACTAATCTTGCACACATTATTGGTTCTGGTGCCGGAAATGAAGCGTCGGTTCTCATCAACATCAACACAGATGATAGCAACGGCAATTCAGTTTTTTTGAATTTCGGCCAGGGTGAATTTTTACTTGGTACGGATGGCGGCAGCGGCACATTAAGTCTCGAATTAAATGGTAATGCTCAAACGTTCCTAGGTTCCGAGAGCGTTATTATCGGGCAGGGCGCTGGCGGACAAGGCACCCTTAATCTCATTGGCGTTGGTAAAGAAACAGGGTCTCCACCGGAGGGTCCATACGAGCTGGGAAGTTCGTGCTATGCCTGCGCTCCCATGTTTCATTTCAGTAGCGCGCCAATCGTAGTCGGTAGTGAAGAAGGTACCGGAACAATTAATGTTGAGGGGGCCTCATTTGCGTTCGGCTCAGAAGGAATTGTCATTGGTGATGGTCTGGGTAGTACAGGTACTGTGAATGTGCTGGCTGGCGGAAAGCTTGGCGAGAATTACATTAGTCCAAATGGTTTGGCCACGGTTGGACAAAATGGGGGTAATGGGTATCTAAACCTTGATGGAACAGCTGCTGCATCCATAAACGAGGCGCCTGTGGCGTTTCTCAAAAGGGGGCTTTTAATAGGCTCTGGTACTGGAAGTAACGGCTCCGCCAATATTATTTCGCAAGGAAAACTGCATAGTTTCATTGATTATGGCTTGTCCCAAGCTGCGGAATTTACGCGTGAAGAGCTCGATACTCGAGTTGGTGTGGATGGTGGTGCGGGTATCGTAACCGTTTCTGGTGAAGGCTCGGTGTGGTATCAATCGGGCGTGGCAGACACTTACTTTTCCAGTCCTCAAACTATTAACACAGACGAGGGTGTATTACGGGTCGGCCAAAGTGGAACGGGCGAGCTTGTGATAGCCGATATGGGGGAAGTCAAAATTGGCTCTGCTACCATTATCGGCAGCTATATCCAAGATGAAGACAGACCTCGAGAGGTTTTCGAACTGAGTGATTATCACTCAAACGGCACGTTGATTCTCGGTGCTGAAGAATCGGGCAATGGTTTACTTAGTATCGGTGGCGCACAGGGCGAAGAGGCGAAGGCTGCTGGTCGCCTTATGGCTAAAACTATCGAATTTGGTAGCGGCGTTGGTGCTATAGTTTTCAATCACACTGAAAACGATTATGTTTTTGATCAGTTCGATGATCAGTTTAAGTCTGGTCCAGTCACGCCAACCAGCATTGAGTTTGTCGGCACCGGAACCATTGAAGCTGTTTCGGGGCGCACATTATTGATCAATGACCATGCTGAATTCGCAGGCGCTCTGCGTGCGAGCGGTGCCGGTATTCTGCAAGTAAATGGAGATATGTCATTAGCCGCCGCTACAGTCCTTGCGGGCGGTGTGCTTGAAGGCACCGGTACGGTTGGCACGACAGTTAACAGCGGGATTATCGCTCCGGGCCAGACGCCCGGTGCTACTCAAGGTACACTTGGTTCAATCGGGACATTGACGATTGCTGGCAATTATACCGGTGAGGGTGGTTTTTTGTCGCTTGATACCGTTCTCAACGGCGACGATTCCGTGACTGATATGCTGGTCGTGACCGGTGATACATCTGGGGTAACGAACGTTGTTGTCACGAATGTCGGCGGGAATGGTGAGCAAACTGTTGATGGCATCAAGATCATCGACGTCGGCGGAGCGTCTGAAGGTGCTTTCAATCTTCAGGGCGATTATGTCCATGAAGGTCAACAGGCTGTTGTTGGTGGCGCCTATGCTTACAAACTTTATCAGGGTGGCGTAGCAACTCCGGAAGACGGTGATTGGTATCTTCGCTCACAATTGATCGAAGATGAACCGGAAGAACCACTTTATCAAGCTGGTGTTCCTGCCTATGAAGCCTATCCGCAGGCATTGCTTGGTCTGAACGGTGTTTCAACCTTGCAGCAGCGCACAGGCAACCGTGTCTGGTCGGGCAATGGCAATCGTGTGGTGACGCAGGGTGCCGACGCAATTGGCTCGCCATATGCTGCCCCTGATGAAGCCGGTGTTGCAATCAATGGCAATGGCGTATGGGGACGTATCGAAGGTTCGCATAACCATATGCAGCCGCGCTTCTCCACCTCTGACACCAGCTACAACCAGAATGTCTTCAAAATGCAGGCTGGTATTGATGGTGTGCTGACGGAGACGGAAAATGGTAAGCTGATTGGCGGCTTCACGGTGCATTATGCGCACGGCAAGACGAAAACCAATTCAGCGCATGGTGACGGTGAAATCAGCACCGGTGGTTATGGCTTAGGCGGTACGCTGAGCTGGTTTGGAGAGAATGGCTTCTACCTCGATGGACAGGGCCAGGTGACGTGGTATCGCAGTGATCTCACGTCCACGACGGCACAGACGTCTCTCATTGATGGCAATCATGGCTTTGGCTATGCCTTGTCGCTGGAAAGCGGAAAGCGCTTCGCTATCAATGAAGCATGGTCGCTGACACCACAGGCGCAGCTGACCTATTCGAAGGTTGATTTTGACACTTTCACGGATGTGTTTGATGCCGATGTGAGCCTTGATCGTGGAGAAAGCTTGCAGGGGCGTCTTGGTCTGACGCTGGATCATGAGAACTCGTGGCAGAATGCCAATGGCATGCTGGATCGCACACATGTGTATGGGATTGCCAATCTCTATTATGAGTTTCTCAATGGAACACGTGTGAATGTTGCGGAAACGAGTTTTTCAAGCCGCAATGATCGTGTGTGGGGAGGATTGGGTGTTGGTGGTTCTTATAACTGGAATGACGACAAATACGCGATCTACGGAGAGGGACTAATAAACACCAGTCTCAACAACTTCGCAGACAGTTACTCCATCAAAGCAAACGTTGGATTTAAAGTTAAGTGGTAGATTTTAGATAAATCTATTTAAAAATCTATAAAATTTACAACCCTGCATAATTTTAAATCATTATGCAGGGTTGTTTTTATTAATTATAATATTTATTATATTATGATTTTATTCTCATTTATTCAGATTTCTAGTTTTTAGGAGTGGAATTCGAAAAATTGCTAAATCGTCATTGCTCATAATATCTAGTCTGATTTTGCGAAATTTTGACGTTTACGGAAACGTCAAAGTGCGCTAGTTTTGATGAAGAATGAGAATCCTGTTGTCATTTTTGTCATTTGGGAGCCTCAAAGTTACGCAAAAATGGCTGGTTTTTTGAGTTTACGGCTCCATTTTTGTTGAAGGAGATATGCTGTCACGCATTTGAGCGTTTCGTGTGACACAAGTGCACATAGGTAACGTTTTATATGCAGGTGGGAGCCTGCGCCGCTTGATGCGGAGCTGATTTGGTAATTGATTTGGAGGATTTCGATGCCGAGCTATCGCGCGCCAGTTGAGGATACAAATTTCGTTCTCAATGACGTTCTGAATTATCAGCGTTACAACAATTTGCCGGGTTTTGCCGATGCATCACCCGATGTCGTCGAGGCGATCTTGTCCGAAGGCGCGAAGCTCGCCGAAGGTACGCTGTTTCCGGTCAATCATTCGGGCGATCAGGAAGGCTGCGTTCGCGCATCCGATGGTTCTGTAAAGACGCCGAAGGGTTTTAAGGCGGCCTATGACCAGTATCGCGAAGGCGGTTGGCTTGGTCTTGCCGTACCTGAACAATATGGCGGGCAGGGCCTTCCATACTTGCTGCATACAGCCGTTGGCGAATATATGTCGTCGGCCAATATGGCGCTAACCATGTATCCGGGGCTGACGCAGGGCGCGATTGCCGCGATCCTCACCCACGGCACGGATGAGCAGAAAGACACCTATCTGCCGAAGATGGTGGAAGGTACGTGGACCGGCACCATGAATCTGACCGAGCCGCATTGCGGCACCGATCTGGGCCTGCTGCGTTCAACTGCTGCACCACAGGAAGATGGTTCCTACAAGGTTTCCGGTCAGAAGATTTTCATCTCGGCTGGCGAACATGACATGTCGGAGAACATCATCCATCTGGTGCTGGCCCGTATCAATGGTGCGCCGGAAGGCGTTAAGGGCATTTCGCTGTTCATCGTGCCAAAATTCATTCTGGATGCTGATGGCAATCCCGGCGAGCGTAATGGCGTGTCCTGTGGTTCCATCGAAGAGAAAATGGGCATTCACGGCAATTCCACCTGCGTCATGAACTACGATGACGCAACCGGTTATCTGATTGGCGAGGCGCATAAGGGCCTGCGTGCCATGTTCACCATGATGAATGAAGCGCGTCTCGGTGTGGCTTTGCAGGGGCTTTCGATTGCAGAAACTGCTTATCAGAACGCAGCGATTTATTCGCGTGAGCGTATTCAGGGCCGTGCACTTTCTGGTCCGGCAGCGCCTGACAAGAAGGCCGATCCGATCATCGTGCATCCTGATATCCGCCGCAACCTTATGAATATCCGCGCTTACAATGAAGCCGGTCGTGCGCTTATCCTTTGGACGGCGTTGAACTCCGATATTGCGCATCGTTCCGGCGATGAAGCAGAGCGTCAGGCTGCAGATGATCTAGTTGGTCTGCTTACGCCGGTGTTGAAAGGTGTTCTGACCGACAAGGGTTTTGAACATGCTGTCATGGCGCAGCAGGTATTCGGCGGTCACGGCTATATCGAAGAACATGGTATGAGCCAGTATGTGCGCGATGCGCGTATTGCCATGATCTATGAAGGTGCCAACGGCATTCAGGCGCTTGATCTGGTTGGCCGTAAGCTGGCGCTGAATGGTGGTCGTGCGATCACTGCTTTCTTCAAGGAAGTGGGCGAATTCTGTGAAACCAACCGCGAAAATGAAAAGCTTAGCTTTTTCACAAAGCATCTGAAGAAGGGCATCAACGATCTTCAGGCCGCGACCATGTGGCTGATGCAGAACGCGATGGCAAAGCCTGACAATGCCGGTGCAGCATCGAACGATTATATGCATCTCTTTGGTCTGGTAGCTCTTGGCTACATGTGGGCGCGCATGGCGAAGGTTGCCGAAGAAAAACTTGCCGCAGGTGAAGGCAACAAGGCCTATCTTGAAGCAAAGCTTGTCACAGCTCGCTACTATTTCGAGCGGATCATGCCGGAAACGGTGGCTCATCTTGCACGCATCCAGTCGGGTGCGGATAGCATGATGGCGCTTAACGCAGACGCATTCTAAGTTTTGAAATTGCGCCAATGCTGTTCGGCATTGGCGGGAAGGAGAAAAAATGGCTGAGGCTTATATTTACGATCACGTTCGCACACCGCGCGGACGTGGCAAGAAAGACGGTAGCCTGCACGAAGTGCCTGCCGTTCGTCTGGGCGCGAAGGTTCTGGAATCCTTGCGCGACCGCAACGGTATCGACACAGCGAAGGTTGATGACATTATTTTCGGCTGTGTCGATCCGGTCGGCGAAGCGGGTGCTGTCATTCCGCGCTCTTCCGCTTTTGAAGCGGGCTATGATTTTAAAGCTCCAGGCATTCAGATTTCGCGCTTTTGTGCGTCGGGTCTTGATGCGATCAATCTGGCTGCTGCAAAGGTTGCGTTCGGTGCCGACGACCTAGTGATTGCCGGTGGCGTTGAAAGCATGTCGCGCGTTGGCATGGGCATGTCTGGCGGTGCCTGGTATATGGACCCATCAGTGGGCTTTCCGGGCCGCTTCATGCCGCAGGGCGTGTCCGCCGATCTGATTGCCACAAAATACGGCTTCTCACGCGATGACGTGGATGCTTATGCAGTAGAAAGCCAGAAGCGCGCCGCCAAGTCGTGGGAAAAAGGCTATTTCAAAAACTCGGTCATTCCGATCAAGGATCAGAATGGCCTTACCATTCTTGACCATGATGAGCATATGCGTCCCGGCACTGATATGCAGGCGCTCGGCCAACTCAATCCATCTTTTGTGATGCCCGGCGAGATGGGTGGCTTCAATGCTGTTGGCATTCAGGCACATCCGGAAGTCGAAACCATCAATCACGTTCACCATGCCGGTAATTCGTCTGGTATCGTTGATGGTGCAGCAGGCGTTCTTGTTGGCTCGAAGAAGGCTGGCAAAGCCTTTGATATTAAACCGCGTGCGCGTATCCGTGCTTTTGCCAATATCGGTTCTGAACCAGCGCTTATGCTGACTGGTCCGGTTGATGTAACGGAAAAGCTTCTCAAGCAAGCAAAGATGAAGCTCTCGGACATCGATCTGTTTGAGTTGAACGAAGCCTTCGCTGCAGTGGTTCTGCGTTACATGCAGGCTTTTGACATTCCGCACGACAAGATCAACGTCAATGGCGGCGCGATAGCGCTTGGCCATCCGCTGGGTGCAACAGGTGCTATGATTCTCGGCACTGTGCTGGATGAGTTGGAACGCCGCGACCTCAACACCGCACTGGTCACGTTGTGCATTGGTGCTGGCATGGGTACGGCCACGATCATCGAGCGCGTGTAAGGGGAGGTTTAGACAATGGCTTATGTAAATTTCAAAGTTGAAACCGACGTCGATGGCATCGCTCTCGTCACTTGGGACATGCCTGAAAAGTCGATGAATGTTTTCACCGTCGAAGCGATGCAGGAATTAAACGCCATCATCGACGCGACGACTGTTGACGAAAAGGTCAAGGGCGTAGTCATCACGTCTGGCAAAGACACGTTCTCCGGTGGTGCAGACTTGACCATGCTCGAAGGCATGTTCAAGGAATTCCAGAAGCAAAAGGCAAAGGACAAGCAGGCTGCTGTCCAGTCGCTGTTCGACAATGTCGGTCGTATGGGCGGATTGTTCCGCAAGCTGGAAACCTCGGGCAAACCATGGGTTTCGGCCATCAATGGCACGTGTATGGGTGGGGCATTTGAAATGTCACTTGCTTGCCATGCCCGAGTTGCATCTGATGCGCCGGGCGTGAAGATGGGCCTGCCAGAAGTGAAAGTCGGCCTGTTTCCGGGTGCTGGCGGCACGCAGCGCGTTCCACGTCTTGCCAATCAGCAGGACGCTTTGCAGATGATGACGACAGGCTCAAGCCTGACGGCGCAGCGCGCCAAGGCGATGGGTCTTGTTACCGAGGTCGCACCTGCCAAGAAGCTCGTGGAAACAGCTAAGAAGCTTATCAAGGGTGGTCTCAAGCCGGTTCAGCCATGGGATGAAAAAGGCTTCAAGCTGCCGGGCGGCGCTATCTACTCGGCTGCCGGTGCAAATCTATGGCCTGCTGCAACCGCTATTCTGCGTCGTGAAACCTCCGGCAACTATCCGGCGGCGCTTGCAATCCTGAAGTCGGTTTATGAAGGCCTTCTGGTGCCGTTCGACACAGGTCTCAGGATCGAGCAGCGCTACTTCACAGAAATCCTCCAGACGACCGAAGCGGGCATGATGATCCGTTCGCTCTTCGTGTCGTTGCAGGAATTGAACAAGGGCGCACGTCGCCCGGTTGACGAAAAGCCAAACAAATTTAAGAAGATCGGCGTTATTGGCGCCGGTTTCATGGGCGCAGGCATTGCCTATGTGACTGCTAAAGCTGGCATTCCGGTTGTATTAATCGACCGCGATCAGGAGTCTGCTGATAAGGGCAAAGCACATGCTGCTGACCTGATCACCAAGGAAATGCAGAAAGGCCGTGCGACAGAGGTGGACAAGGAAAAGCTTCTATCGCTCATCACGTCGACGCCTGATTATGGTTTGCTCGAAGGTGCTGACCTGGTGATTGAGGCTGTGTTTGAGGATCGCGAAGTCAAACGTGTCGCGACAGAAAAGGCTGAGGAAGTGCTGAAAACTTCCGCGATCTTCGCTTCTAACACTTCCACTCTGCCGATCAGCGGTCTTGCCAAAGTTTCCAAGCGTCCGAAGAACTTCATCGGCATTCACTTCTTCTCGCCAGTCGATAAGATGCTATTGGTGGAAGTGATCCTTGGCAAGAAGACATCCGACAAGGCACTGGCTGTAGCCCTTGATTACGTTCGTGCGATCAAGAAAACGCCAATTGTCGTCAATGACACACGCGGCTTCTACGTCAATCGTTGCGTATTGCGTTATATGTCCGAAGCCTACAACATGCTCGTTGAAGGTGTTCCTGCTGCGATGATCGAAAATGCCGCCCGTATGGCCGGCATGCCGGTTGGCCCGCTTGCTCTCAATGATGAAACAGCGATCGACCTTTCGCAGAAAATCCTCAAGGCAACGCTTGCCGATCTTGGTGAAAAGGCCGTTGATCCGCGCCATGTGGAACTGGTGGACAAGCTCGTCAACGAGTTTGATCGTAAGGGCCGCAAGAACGGCAAGGGCTTTTACGAATACCCGGCCAAGCCTGCCAAGAAGCATCTCTGGGCCGGTCTCAAAGACCTCTATCCGCAGCAAAACCCTGACAAAATTGACGTGAACGAACTTAAAGAGCGTTTCCTTGTGACGATCGCTCTGGAGGCTGCTCGCGTGATGGAAGAAGGCATTGTCACGGACCCGCGTGAAGCTGATGTCGGCTCTATTCTGGCTTTTGGTTTTGCACCTTATACAGGCGGTACGCTTTCTTATATCGATGGCATGGGCGCCAAGAAATTCGTCAAGCTTGCCAAAGAGTTGCAGCGCAAATACGGCCAGCAATTCAAGGCACCGAAGCTGCTTGTCGATATGGCAGAGAATGGTGAGAGTTTCTACCAGCGCTTCAATCCGTATAAAAGTGAAGCGAAGAAGGCCGCTTAACGTATAAACGTTTGACTGAAATGAAAAACGCGCGACATTCCGATGTTGCGCGTTTTGTCTATGTATAAGAAAATTTGCCTGTAAAATCGCACATCTTGCGTCGTTTTAGGAATTCTGTTAAGTTCGCCACAATATATGTTAGGTAATTAGGTTTAAAATCCTCATTTGTAGGTTGCGGCAATGTTTTCTCACGATAGCGTATGGGCTGCGATTGATGCCTTGGCAGAACGCAGTTCTTTAAGTGCGTCCGGTCTTGCGCGTCGTGCAGGGCTGGATCCGACCACTTTTAATAAGTCCAAGCGATATGCATCAGATGGCCGCGCGCGTTGGCCTTCGACAGAGTCACTTGCCAAGGTGATGGAAGCCACCGGGGCAACATTGGACGAGTTTACGCGGCTCATTCGTGGTGAAAATTCGACGCCCAATTATGGCGAATATCTGCAGGAGCCAAGCGCCATTCCGCTGCTTGGAATGGCAGAAGCGGGGGCTGGTGGCTATTTTGATGATGCCGGTTTTCCAGCCGGTCAGGGCTGGGATGTGGTTCAGTTTCCTGCGGCTCCCACAGATAATGTCTATGCGCTGGAAGTTTCTGGCGACTCGATGTTGCCGCTTTATCGCGATGGCGATACGCTGGTTGTAGCACCCAATGCAGCGGTTCGCCGTGGCGACCGTGTAGTTGTTCGCACGAAAGACGGAGAGGTAATGGCCAAAATTCTACATCGCCAGACGCCACGCACAATAGAATTGCATTCGTTCAATCCTGAATTTCCGAACCGTGCTTTTGAAATGAAAGATGTTGAGTGGGTCGCTCGCATTCTGTGGGCCAGTCAGTAATGGCCAGGCCGCATCGTAAAAATAATGCCCGGATTGTTTTTGGTAGTTTGGCTGGACTAACCGGAGCCATTCTCGTCGCTGCATTCGTTGCGCCGTTTTATGGCGCGCTTGATCGCCCGGTGACGGTTGTCGAAAGCGAGGATGGTCAAAGTAAACCTGATGCTGCTTCTGGCAAGGGAATTGTCGTCGAGCAGTTCGACTATAATGAGCCTGATAAAAGCACGGGTGCAGATAATCTCGCATCCCAAGAGACATCAACTCCTGAAGCTTCACCAACGACTTCAGAGCAGAACTCTGCTACGCAAGCAGGACAAGGTGAACTTGAACGTGAATCTGCACGGCCGCCACTGAGTGATCTTGGGCTGGCTTCAACACCAAAACCACCGGAGCCGCCAGTACCTGCAACGCCAGTGGGTGATGGGGAGCCGATGCAGCTTTTGCAGCGACCTGTTGCGTTAGCGGCAGGGCGGCTTGAAAGTCAGGGGCGTATTGTTGATTTGCAAGGCATAGACGTCATGCCGGTCGAGCAAACGTGCCAGTCGTCAGCGGGTGAAAGCTGGCCATGTGGTATGCAGGCGCGCACAGCTTTTCGTCAGTGGTTACGCGCTCGGGCAATTATGTGCCGCCTGCCGCAGGATGATAGCGGCGCTGCTATTGCGACGCAGTGCAGCGTCGGCAATGATGATGCAGCGCAGTGGCTTGTTGCCAACGGTTGGGCGAAGGCTGTCGCAGGTGGTGCATATCAGGAAGCAGGGGAAAAAGCCGAAGATAATCGTTTGGGTATCTTTGGAAACAAGCCTGATGCATCCCTTCAAAGTCTTGAGCCTGATAACGGTGGAGCGTTGGAGAATTCTTCTCCACTCGCACCACAGACAGAACTTGTACCGGCTGCACCTTCACCACAGCAAGGCGAGTTTCCTCCGGCGCCTGCTCCAGCAAACTGAATTATAGCATTTTCAGCAAAAGTGCGAAGTTGGTTGGCATCAGATAATTTGTAAAAACAAACGTTTACAGCGGTTCCAACGATTCATTTTTCACTGGAACCGCTGTAAGTTTGGAAAACTGGCTTTATAATTAGACAGGCTCTTTTTTATCTGAAGCTCGGGTCTGCTTATGTTCCGACCGCGGCTTTCTGCGCATGCCTCAATGGCTTCTTGAGTGGGATGGTAATCACCACGAGACATGAGATAACAAGTACCACGCCAAACCAACCCATTGGTGGCAAGCGCTCGCCTACGATGATAATTGCCAGAATTGCAGCGACGACTGGCTCGATCAACGTGATAGTGGTCGCCATACTGGCCGGAATGCGTGCGAGACCGATCCCAAAACAGACATAGCCAAGAAACATTGGCACAATAGCCATATAGATGCCGACTGCTGCATTGTTCCATGATGTCAGAAATGGACCACCGGCCAAGATCAAAACCGGCATAAGTAATAATCCGCCAAGCCCAAATGTAGCGCCCATGGCGACAGAGGAACGAACTCCATTGAGCATCATGCGGCGTGCCGTCCATGAATAAAGCGCATATGTGAGGCCACCAAGAAGTCCCAGACAAATGCCTGTAATAACGGAGCTATTTGTTTCTATAGCTGCATGGTTTGCACCTTCTGCAACCGTAATCAACACGATTCCGGCAAGCCCAATCAGCGCGCCAAGCAGCCATCGGCGCGAAAGACGCGAGCCATCAAACAGATACTCGATGAGAGCGGAAAGCAGTGGTGCGGAGCCGATGGTGACGACCGTTCCGATTGTGACACCAGCCATCCGCATGGACGCGTAAAAAGCTAAGGGGTAAATGGCAACTGCAAAGCCGCCTAAAACGAGGAGCGCCCATTGTTTCTTCAAAAGCGAAGAACTGCGCACAATTCCGCGTCCAGCGATCAATGCCTGTAACAATCCTCCGATCCCCATGGCTGCTGCACCGATTGCGACCGCACTGACTTCGGGCGCGAAAGTGGAAGCAGTGCCAGTCGTTCCCCATACAACGGACGAGAAGAGAACGGCAGACACACCAATTGTGTAATCACGGGAAGAATTGCTCACAATGCCTCCAGCATATCAGAGGCGATTGCACGGGCGTCTTGAACGCAGCCGCTATTACCTTCGAGACCTGCCCTTGAGATCGATCCTTCAAGCAGAAAAGACATATGTTTTGCGAGTGCAGCAGCACGATTGGGGGCGTCCGGCAGAAGCTCTGTCAAATGCGTGACGAGTAGCGCCTCAACCTCCCTTTTGTGATGTTTGATTGCCTGCCGCCCGATATCGTCTGTGGCTAGTTCTGCTGCAGCATTGAGCAGGCCGCAGCCGCGAAAGCCGCGCTCATATTCATGCTCGGCATGGTCCTGATAGGCGTCAAAAACGGCAAGAACTCTGTCTTTGACCGTCGCCGCATGTTCCAATCGTGCGTGATAAAGGCCTAACCATTCGGCATGTCGTGCTTCGAGATACTGGTTTACCAGATCAGCTTTTGAGGCGAAGTTGTTGTAAAGGCTCTTTTTTGCAACGCCCGCTCTTTCAACAATAGCGTCAATACCGGTTCCACCGACACCGTTATTATAAAAAAGAACGGCAGCAGCTTTGAGCAGCTTGTCGCGCGCACTTTCCGATGGAGCTTTTTCGATATTCATAGTTTCGCCTCGTAAGTAGTTAGGTCGTACTACCTACTAATGAGGCTTGAGTCAACGAAGCTGATTGTGACCAAGGGCAAAAGCGTCGAGCGCTATCCGCATCTCATTGGTTGAAAGCGGACCGCCGTGGCCCTCCGTTTCGATAACGCGCAGCCGACTTGCAGGCCATGATTTATGGAGTTTCCACGCGGTTATCACCGGGCCGCTGAAATCTCTGCGCCCACAAATCAGGGCCGCCGGAATATGTACGATCCGGTCCATATTCGCCAGAATTTCAGCGCTGTCGCGAAGGAAGCCATCATTGGCCCAGTAATGCGTAACCAGCGTTGCGAAGGCGAGGCCTTGCAGATCATCGAAACGGCTTTCGATTGGCGTCCAATTCGGATCAAGCGAGATATGCGTCGATTCCCATGCGTTCCAATGCTGCGCGGCCTGCAAGCGTTCTTCCTGACTGCCATTGGCAAGCCGTGTCGCATAGGCCTCAACAACCCGCTCACTTTCGCATCTTGAAGAGGCTTTCTCGAACTGTTCCCATTCTTCCGGAAAAAGGCATCCAACGCCTTCGGTGATCCAGTTCACTTCCTCACGGCTCGTGGTCGTGACGGCGGCGAGTGCCAATTCAGTCACCCGACCGGGATGCGCTTGTGCGTAGGCGAGCGCAAGCGTAACACCCCATGATGAGCCTGCGATCAACCAAGCATTGACGCGAAGATGATTTCTGACCGCTTCAATATCGTCAATCAGCGTCTGGGTCGTGTTGAGATGAAGCTGGTCGAGATCATCAATCACCAACGGACGACTGCGTCCACAACCGCGTTGGTCAATGCCGATGATCAAGTATTTTTCGGGATTAAAGCGCTGCCGATAGCTGCCCGTGCGCAAGCCGCTTCCCGGCCCGCCATGAAGATAAAGCGCTGGCTTGCCTTGCGGATTGCCGGATGCCTCCCAATAGATTGCATTGCCGTTTGATACAGCCAGCAAGCCTTTGTCGAAGGGGTCGCATTGGGGGTAGATCATTTCTGCTCCGGCTAGAGCGGTTCGCATTTAAACGTAGGGATTGCGCTTGCTCTATCTCTGTATTTTTGCGCATGTCGTTTCCGGAAAACCGGTTCCCACTTTTCCGCGACATGCTTAAAGACCGGGCATAAAAAAAGCCTCACCCGGTACGATTCCAGGTGAGGCTTCTCATAAAATTATCAAGCGCTTATGACAATTTGCCAGCAAGAGCCTTCTGAATGAGTGCACGGGTTTCATCGACGCCATAAAGAGCGACGAATGAACCAAAGCGTGGGCCGCGTTCCTGACCAATCAGCACTTCATAGAGCATCTGGAAGAAGGAGACCGAAACGCCGGGGCCACCCTCAGGGCTCTTCTTCGTGTGATCCTGATAGCGCTCGATTGCACGCGCGACATCCAGAATTGAGTTTTGAATGTCATTGCCGTCGCTACCAGCTGGAAGCGTAGCAAGTTTCGCGTCAAGGCCTTCAAGAGCTGCGCGTTCAACGTTGTCAGGGGTGCGGAACTGCTTGGTCGGCTTCACAAAATCGTTGAAATAGCGGATTGCATAGCCAACAAGCGCGTCGAGTTCCGGATTGTTTTCAGGCGTAACACCCGGCACATGGCGCGAGATGAAGCCCCAGAGAACGCTTGGATTCTCTGCATTCGATGCGCTGACCAGATTGAGCATCAGCGCGAATGTAACCGGCAGTTCAACCTTTGGTGGGTTGCCGTAATGGATGTGCCAGACCGGATTGTTCAAACGGTCTTTCCATTCCTGGCGGTTATAAGCCGAGAGATAGGTGAAATATTCGTCCACCGCCTTTGGAATCACGTCGAAATAGAGCTTCTTTGCGGTCTTCGGCTTTTGGAAGTTGTAGAGCGCAAGGCTTTCAGTTGGCGCATAGGCCAGCCATTCGTCAATCGCGATGCCGTTGCCCTTTGACTTCGAAATCTTCTGCCCAATCTGATCAAGGAATAGCTCATAGACAAAATGCTCTGGCGCGCGACCGCCGAGAATTTCACAAATACGGTCGTAAATGCCGGCATTGGTCTGGTGATCCTTGCCGAACATTTCAAAATCGACGCCGAGTGCTGCCCAACGCATACCGAAATCCGGCTTCCACTGAAGCTTTACCTTGCCGCCGGTGACGGATAGCGTGGTTTCAACACCGTCTTCATCGTCAAAAGTGATGGTACCAGCCTTGGCGTCCACACTCTTCATCGGCACGTAAAGCACGCGGCCAGACTTTGGCGAAATTGGCAGAAATGGGCTGTAGGTCGCCTGACGCTCTTCGCCGAGTGTCGGCAGCATCACTTTCATGATGTCGTCATAGCGTTCGACAGCTTTCAGCAGAACTGCATCAAACTTACCGGACTGGTAATATTCCGACGCGCTCGCAAATTCGTAATCGAAACCAAAGGTATCGAGAAAGCGGCAGAGCATGGCGTTGTTATGCTCTGCAAAGCTCTTGTATTCGCCGCCAAACGGGTTTGGCACAGCGGAGAGCGGTAACTGCAGATATGGTTCGAGTGCTGCCTTGTCTGGCACATTGTCCGGGATCTTGCGCATGCCGTCGAGATCGTCCGAGAAACAGATCAGGCGCGTCTTTACCTTGTCTTCCGTGAGAATGCGGAAGGCATGGCGGACCATCGAGGTGCGTGCCACTTCGCCAAATGTACCAATATGTGGCAGACCCGACGGGCCGTAGCCAGTCTCGAATATCACGGTTTCTGGCATGCCTGTTTTGGCATAGCGCTTGAGGATTTTCTTCGCTTCTTCAAAGGGCCACGATTTCGCTTCCGCAGCCGCCGCGGTCAGTTCCGGGGTCAGCGTAATTTCGGGAAGGCGGTGCGAAGTCATGATGTTATCCTGATGTCCTGTGAAGGGCTTTGTTTGCTGAAATTTTTTGCACACTTATGTACCATTGCTCTATGGCGCGGCGAAGCCTACACGTCAATCTTTGGCACAGTGATTACGTCCGAATTTGCTTGCGTAAGCCTTATATGCTCCTTAATTTTCTCCAAAATTAGCCGAAACTATGATTCCGGTTGGACGATGCAGGAGCATTCGATGAAAAACATTTCGCCTCATGACGCGCTCGTTTACATCATGGTGACGACTTCCGCCGCAGATACAACAATGACCGATGCGGAATTAGCGTCCATCAGCAATGTGGTTTCACGTCTGCCTGTGTTTCAGGGGTTTGATGCTACTCGATTGCCGAAGCTCGCCAGTGATTGTCTTGAAATGCTTTCTTATGACGATGGTCTGGAGCGCATTCTGGATCTGGCGCATGATGCTCTGCCAGAAAAGCTCTACGATACGGCTTACGCGCTGGCTGTCGAGGTGGCTGCTGCTGATCTGCATGTTGAGCAGGAAGAGCTTGAGTTTTTGCAGATGTTGCGTGACCGTTGGTCGTTGGACGAATTGACCGTTGCAGCCATTGAGCGCAGTGCGCGCGTACGCTTCCGCAAGCTTTGAATTATAGATTGTAATTGAAAACGGGCGGGGTAAATCCCGCCCGCAGCATAAGTTAGTCTGGCTTAGCAGACGACAGGAACGCGCCTTGCTTTGCGCCATTCCAGTGCTGTCCGCATGAGATGGGCAGCTTCGGCAAATGTAGCGCTGTCTTTCCAGCGTTCTGCATGAATAAGGTTTGACGGAACGATATCCTTCAACGCCTCAAGCGTATGACGCGGGACAGTATCAGTACAACTCCATAGACGCCGGAAAACGACGCTAATACGCGTTATCTTGCCATTGATTGCGACGACTGGTTCGGCCGATTCAAGGTTCCAGTCCTCATAAGCATCGATTGCGTTCTGAAATGCGTGATGCAAATAGATCGGTGCGTGACCGTCATGAAGTGGGGGCAGCAAACTCGACATTTCTGTTTCCTCTCTTCCAATATGATTAGCTTCAGGCACTTACGGAAACTGCAATACAAGACTCCGCAAATGCGGTTAAAAGAGCCGTAAAAGCTCGCCATGTATGTGCCGTATCGAATATCTCCTCACGAAATACGACAACACATAATTAACTATGATCTATGCAAGGGTGGGTGTTTGGCAAGGAGAAAATTTCTTTAATTGGGCCGGAAGGAGAAAATCAGTTCCTTTGCGTTCAGAAGTCATCCGCATGCATTTTGTGCAATATGCGGTGAATGATCGGCGCAAACATAATGCTGAATCCTGCCAGGAAAAATATATTGGCGTAAAGGCCATATATTCCAGCGAACATTCTGCCTGCAGTGCTTGCAGGAATGCTGATCAAACCAAAACCACTGAGAATGAAGGTTGAATGCAGTATTGCATCTTCAAGTCCAAGACCTTCAAAAAAAATAAAGCCAATCGCACCGAATGCCACTGAGATGAGCATGACGATTATCACATAAAAAGCATGTTTCATCATCCGTTCAATGAAACGGCTTTGGCTCAGTGGTGGAGTGGTACGCTTCTCGTACATTATACTACATCTTTCATGCCAAAAGCTGCGACTGTTTTTGTTTTTGATTTATTTTCAAGATGTAAGCAAGTTTCTTTAATCAGTCTAATACTGTTCCACCCAAATCTTTTATGCTCTGCAAGACTTCGTTCGTCATCGGCGTGTGCTCTGCGCATGCTGTTGGAGTTGCAAGTTTCATCATGGCCGGTTGAACGTAGTTGGTAATGTAAACGTCCATAGTCAGGTTCATATGGCTTGCAACGGCTTGTGCCGTTCCGCCGATCAGTGCGGCATCGCCTTTTGTCACGCCACTAATCTCGCAGTTCGAAGCAACGAGATTGGTCAAAGCGAGCTCATACAGAGATTTTTCACCTGATAGTGCAGCAATAGCCGATGTTGGCGGTATCTGAATTGTTGATGCAACCTGTGAATAGACTGGCGAATTGATCAATAGCATTGCGCCGAAAGCGAAGCTGATTTTCCGTTGCATGTGCTTGTCTATAACAATCATCGAAAATCACTTTCTCTGAGCATCGCTGGGCAGTTTATTGCATGGCGGAAATTGCCAGTGCTGATGTTTAAGCCTTTTTGCAAAGTCTGTATATTTAGGCAATGTCTGTTCTCCGTTTTCACAGCGCGTGACGTGGATCGCGTCAGGAAAAGGGATGCTTTTCAAGCGAAATTGTTTCATGTTTCACTTTGGTTGAGACGCGCATCTATTTTAAGCAGTCTCAAATTGTAGTGAACGAAGAGATCATCATCGGTGGTGGACAAAGACACAATATTGGGTGGCATCGTTTCGGTCGGCCTGCATGGTGCCGTGCTTGCACTGCTATTGATCACCTTTCCAGTGTCAACACATTCTGTCCAGCCGGAGGATGTGAAGGTCGAACTCGTTCCGCCGCCACCGTCAGCACCGCCTGAGAAACAATTAGACAGTTCGGATACTGTTCCAAACGCTTCGTCTGAACAAAAGGCGTTTGAGACCGCTGCAAACGAAGAGAAAGAAAACACCAAGATTGAGCCTGCCAAGCCTTCCGATCAAGAGGATGACGATGCGCCTCAACCGACGGAAGGTGAACCCGAGCCTAATCAGAATGAATCATCTGCTAATGATCCAATTCTCAGTGCTGAAAAATCGTCTGTCAGTGTAGCCAGTTTGGCGAAGCAAGAAGTGCAGATGACGAAGGCCAAGAAAATATATTCGAAGGATGCGCTGTCAAACCCACATGTCAAACAAGCTTTGGGAAAGCTCTCTCCCACAGATCGGGTCATTCAAATTTGCGGAATAGAGGCATTGGAGCAGATCCGGCATCACCGGCCTGATATTATTCCTGACATGATGGCGCGTACGGGTGGGGCGTTGACAGAGACGAGTTTGAAAATGTCCGACGGCGCCTTCAGAAGTCATGCAAAATGGTACAACCTCGATTTCAATTGCGAAGTTAATCCGAAAGACATGGCGGTTTCGTCGTTTCAATATGCGATTGGTGATCCTATTCCTAAAAAGGACTGGTCGCGCAGAGAGCTGCCGGTAGATTAGCCCCACGAAAAGAGAAACAAGTTTCGATATTTATTGCCACTGTGACAGGATTTACCCTGCAATTCTCGTAGCGCCGTTGTAGACAAAGGGAACGGAATTTCGGAGGCAGGGATATGGTTCGGTTTGTTGCTTCGCGCAGGGCATTTCTGATTGGTTCGACATCGCTTGCGGCTTTGCCACTGTTGCCTCGCTGGGCACAAGCTGAAGATGCGCCGCAAAAAGGTGGACGACTGGTAGTTGCGGCAGATTCTGAGCCACGCAATCTCAATCCGGCAATCGTCGCTTCCAATGGTGTGTTCTTCGTTGCGAGCAAGGTGATTGAGCCTTTGGCTGAAGCTTCTTTTGACGGTGAAAACGGTCTGGCGCCACGCCTTGCAACCAGTTGGGAAGGCTCTGATGACGGTCTGTCGGCAACCTTCCGACTGCGTGAGGGCGTCAAATGGCATGACGGCCAGCCTTTCACATCCGCAGACGTTGCGTTTTCGGCGCTGCAGGTCTGGAAACCTCTGCAAAATCTCGGCCGCGTGGTGTTCAAGGCCTTGGAGAGAGTCGAGACGCCGGATGAGCATACGGCAGTTTTTCATTTCAGTGAACCAACACCGTTTCAGCTTATTCGCAATGCGCTGCCAGCGCTCACGGCAGTACTGCCGAAGCATGTGTTTGAGGGCACGGATATTGCCGCCAATCCCGCCAATGAAAAGTTGATTGGCACTGGCCCATTCAAATATGCCGAGCACAAAACTGGCGAATATTATCGCCTTGCGAAAAATGAAGATTATTGGGGCGAGGGCGAACCTTATCTCGATGAAATCATCTATCGCGTGCTGCCCGATCGTGCTGCCGCCGCAGGTGCGCTAGAAGCCGAAGAAATTGATCTTGCGGCGTTTTCCGCCGTACCGCTGGCCGATCTCGACCGCATTTCAAAAGTGCCGGGGATCAGTGTCATATCTAAGGGCTATGAAGCGCTGACCTATCAACTGGTCGTCGAAATCAATCATCGCCGCAAAGAACTTTCAGACCTTAAAGTGCGTCAGGCGATTGCCCATGCGATTGATCGCGATTTCGTCGTGAAGACGATTTTCCTGGGCTATGCCAAGCCTTCGACTGGGCCAGTTCCGCAATATGACAGCCAGTTTTATACGGACGATGTTGCCGCTTATCCTTTCGATGTGGCTAAGGCTAATGCGCTGCTGGATGAGGCCGGTTATCAACGCGGCAAGGACGGCACGCGCTTTGCACTCAAGCTGCTGCCAGCCCCATATTTCAACGAAACCAAGCAGTTTGGGGATTATCTGCGGCAGGCGCTGGCCGAAATCGGCATTGATGCGCGTATCGTCAACAATGACTCAGCAGCACATCAGAAGGCAGTCTATACAGATCACGATTTTGATCTCGCCATTGCACCGACCGTCTATCGTGGCGATCCGGCAATTTCGACGACCATTCTGGTTGAAAGCGGGATTGCTGCGGGCGTTCCGTTCTCCAATCAGGGTGGTTACGCCAATGCGGAATTGGACGCGGTAATTGCCAAGGCCGCACATGAAATTGACGAGGAAAAGCGCACAGAGCTTTATCATCAATTCCAGCAACTGGTCGAAGCTGATATGCCGCTCATCAATGTGGCGGAATGGGGCTTTATCACGGTTGCCAATGAGCGCGTTAAGAACGTCTCCAACAATCCGCGTTGGGCAGTTTCCAACTGGGCAGATGTGTTTATTGCACAGTGACGAAATATTGTGACGAAGCGTTGCTTTGATTGTACGCTCACGACGTGGCGCAGATTCTAACCCTTTTCAGGAAACGACTGTTCAGCAGCACGATTGTGATGCTGATTGTTATTGTCGGCTGTTTTCTGATGTTGGAACTGGCGCCCGGCGATGCGGTTGATGCCTATGCGGTAAGCTTTGGCGGTGATGCGAGTGCCATGGCTGAATTGCGTGCGCGCTGGGGGCTGGATCAATCCGTTTGGTACAGGTTGACTGCCTATCTCGCCGCACTTTTGCAGGGCAATCTCGGCTGGTCGGTCAGTTTCAACCGCCCCATTCTTGGCATCATTCTTGAGCGCCTCCCCAATACGCTTTTGCTGATGGGCGCTGCGACGGCACTGTCATTCGCGGTCGGTTCGGCTCTGGGTATTGTCGCAGGCGCAAGGCCGGGAAGCTTTCGCGATCGTTTCCTGTCGGTTGCCTCGCTTGTGCTCTATGCCATACCCGGGTTCTGGCTGGCGCTTGTACTGGTCATTCTTTTCTCGATTAAGTTGCGTTGGCTGCCTTCAAGCGGCATTGAGACGATTGCTTCCGGCAAGGAAGGTCTTGCGCGCGGGCTTGATATAGCGCGCCATCTGTTGTTGCCGGTGGTCTCGCTGGCACTGATTTACCTGGCCCTTTATCTGCGTGTGATGCGCGCTTCGATGGCCGATATCTGGCGTATGGATTTCGTCCGCGCACTGAAAGCGCGAGGCATATCACGCCCGCGCATCGTGCTGCGTCATGTGGCGCGTAACGCGGCTTTGCCACTTGTGACCATGCTTGGGCTGCAAGCTGCTTCGATGCTGGGTGGTAGCGTGGTGATTGAAAGCGTCTTTGCAGTTCCCGGCCTTGGAAGGCTCGCACAGGAGGCGGTTGCAAGCCGCGATACGCCATTGCTGCTCGGTGTCATTTTGACGAGTGCCATCATGGTTATCGCCGTCAATTTTATCGTCGATCTTCTCTATCTCTGGCTTGATCCGCGCATATCTGCGGGAAAGGCCCGGACATGAGTGGGATGAGACGTTATTTCGGATCGGGCGAGGGCATTGCAGGCGCGATTATTCTGCTCGTACTGATCGCAGCAGCGCTTTTTGCGCCGCTGCTATTTCCCGGCGATCCACTGCGTATTGTTGCAACGCCGATGCTTGCGCCATTCGACAATGCATTCTTTCCGCTCGGAACTGACAGGCTGGGTCGTGATGTGCTGGCCGAGCTTTTCCATGCGAGCCGTACATCGCTGGTCGTGGGGCTAGCCGCAGCCGCTGCATCCATCCTGATTGGAAGCATTGTCGGTACACTCTCAGGTTTCGCCGGTGGACTGGTCGATGAAGTGCTGATGCGCATCACGGAAGCTTTTCAGACTGTGCCGGGCTTTTTGCTGGCGCTGGCACTGGTCAGCATAGCCGGGCCTTCGCTGCCGGTCTTGGTTGCGGCGATAGCGCTTTCAAGCTGGACGCAGGCTGCACGTCTTACGCGCGGGCAGGTGCTGTCGATCCGTGAGCGCGATTATGTGGCGTCAGCCCGCGTTATCGGTATGCACCCGCTGGAAATTGCTTTCCGGCAAGTCCTGCCCAATGCCTTGCCACCGGTGTTGGCGCTTGTGCCGGTAATTGTCGCCTCTGCAATTCTGATTGAAGCAGCGCTGTCATTTCTGGGGCTTGGTGATCCCAATCGCGTGACATGGGGTGGCATGATTGCCGAAGGCCGCACGGTTTTACGCTCTGCGCCGTGGTTGTCCATCTTGCCGGGGCTTGCGTTGGCTTTGACCGTCGTCGGCGTCTATCTCGCAGGCGAAGGCATCACGCAGGCTGCATCGCGGCGAGAGGTGCAGGCATGAGCGTGCTCGCCCATATTGAAAATCTCGACGTGCGCTATGGTGGAGATACAGCGCTCAACAATCTTGTCCTAGATATATATGCCGGCGAGACACTTGCCATTATCGGTGAAAGCGGTTCCGGAAAAAGCACATTGGCGTTGGCTCTTGCTGGCCTGCTGCCAGCCAATGCTCGCGTTTCAGGCGCGATCCAATGGCCGAATGGAAAACCAAAGCCGGGCCGCGATGTGGGCTTTGTGTTTCAGGATCCAGCTTCAAGTTTTGATCCCTTGATGCGTGTTGGTGCGCAACTGGTCGAAACTATCCGTGCTCACGGAAACATTGATCGTCATGCGGCAAAAGATAAGGCGCTCAAATTGTTAGCGCGCGTTCAGATAGCAGAGCCTAATTCAAGTTTTTCGCGCTATCCGCATCAGTTTTCCGGTGGGCAGAAACAGCGTATCGCGATAGCACTTGCCATCGCAGCAAACCCCGCTCTGTTGATTGCGGACGAGCCAACCAGTGCGCTCGATACCATCGTGCAACAAGAAATCGTAGCACTGCTGCGCGCCTTGGTTCAGGCTGATGGCATGACGCTGATCTTCATCACACATGATATTGCGCTGGCTTCCAATCTGGCGGATCGTATTGCCGTGTTCCGTCATGGTGAACTGGTGGAGAGCGGACCAGCGCATGCGATTATAGCAAACCCAACGAGCGATTATACAAAAGCGCTGATTGCAGCCGTTCCTGTGCTGGAGCCTCAACATGGATAGAGCTGTGTTGCAGGCGACTGATCTGACCATACGTTATGGCGACAAGCTGGCGCTGGATCATGTAAATCTTGAGATTGCAGCAGGTGAAACGCTGGCGCTGGTCGGGCCTTCCGGCAGCGGTAAATCTACATTGGCGCGCGCACTTCTAAGGCTGCATCCGCTCGAATCCGGTTCGATACAGTTTGAGAACGAGAATTGGCTTGCGTTCAAAGGCAGCGAATTAAGAAAGCGCCGCGCGCTGATGCAGATGGTGTTTCAAGACCCACTTTCGGCATTCAATCCACGCGCAACGGTGCATGACCTGCTCAGCGAACCGCTGGGTATTCATCGGATAAGGCGCGATATTTCAGAGCTTCTGCAAAAGGTTGGCCTTGATCCCAACTTGAGTAAACGCGGTGTGCATGAGATTTCCGGTGGTCAGCGACAGCGTGTGGCAATTGCACGGGCCTTGGCAACAATGCCGTCGCTCATCGTTCTGGATGAAGCGGTGTCGGCGCTTGATGTCACGGTGCGTGGCTCAATTCTGAAACTATTGCAGGAGATACAGAAGGCTGAAGGCACGGCTTATCTCTTCATCACGCACGATCTGGCGGTTGCGGCACAAATGGCGGATCGGATTGCGGTGATCGAGCGCGGGCGTATTGTTGAATGTCGCCCTGCGCGAGAGTTGATCGCGGCACCGCAAGCGCCTGTTACAAAGGCGCTGATTGAAGCTGTACCGCGAGTTTTGGTTTAAGCCTTTCCAAGCTCAATCGAACGCTTGCGTGCCGCATCGACAGCTTCGGCAACCAAATTCTTGAGGCGATCCTCACCCATCAAGACGTCCAGTGCCGCTGCAGTTGTGCCGTTTGGGCTTGTAACCTGCTCGCGCAGCTTGGTTGGGGTGTCGCTGCTTGCTGCGGCCAATGCACCAGCACCCATGACGGTCTGCATGGCGAGAAGCGCTGCTGTTTCGCGCGGAAGACCAGCTGTCACGCCAGCATCTGTCAGGGCTTCGATGAAGTGGAATACATAAGCAGGACCGGAACCGGAAACGGCAGTCACGGCATCCATCTGCGCTTCGTCAGTAATGCTTGCGATCTTGCCTGATGTCTTAAGCAAGCTCTTTACGAAAGCTGCATCGTCGTCACTGACATTGGCATTTTTGTAGGTAACGAGCATACCTTTGCCAATGGCTGCTGGCGTGTTCGGCATGCAACGCATGATCTTTGCATCGCTACCGAGATGCTGTTCAAAGAATGAAACTGGAATACCTGCCGCGACGCTCACAAAGGTCGCGTTTGGCGCAAAGCGCTTATAGGCAGGCAAAACGGTGCCCATGACTTGTGGCTTGACGGCAACCAGCACCATGCGTGGGTTAAGATCGTCGGGCAGTGAATCTGCACTCGAACATGCATTAACGCCAGCAAGCGCAGCACGGCTCTGAAGAGCTTCGGATGGTTCAACCACATACACATTCTCGGATTGCAGAATGCCGCTGTCGAGCCAGCCCTTGAGCATGGCAAAGCCCATATTGCCGCAACCGACGAGAATGACTGTATCTTGCATGAGAATGTTCCGCCTTTTTTGGATTGGTGCGTGTACCGAAAGTTTGAAACAGCTTTCGGAGAAGATACGCATTGAAACAAATATTTAGAGCGCAGATCTGATTCAATCACCGCGAAACACGCTCTAATGCCGTGTTGGTATAGCCGTCATACGCTCTGTTTCGCAAGGTTGATTAGCAAAAACTATTGGATTGAAATCAACCTGATTTTATAAGTTTCGTAGTTTATTGATTACTTACACTTATGCATGAGAATGCTTGGGGAAAGTATCGGGAGAAAAACTATGGACCCATTGTTAACAACCGGCGTGCCGCCTGCGGAAGCTTTCACGCATGTCCGGATTATCATTGGGATCATACTCGGTCTTAGCGTTTCACGCCTTCTGACGGGGCTTGCGCGCTTTATTCAGCATCCCGGCAAACAGAATATCTATCCAGTGCATATTGCGTGGGTCGCTTTTATTCTTCTGTCGGTCATCCATTTCTGGTGGTTTGAGTTTAGCCTTCGCACGATCCATCTTTGGACCTTTGAAATCTACTTCTTCGTAATTTTCTATGCCGGGCTTTATTTCCTGCTTTGCACTCTGCTGTTTCCTGACAGCATGGGAGAATATACCGGCTATCGCGACTATTTCATCTCGCGGCGAAAATGGTTCTTCGGCATTCTAGCACTGCTCTACGTCGCTGATGTTGTTGATACTTTGCTGAAAGGCATGGACCATTACTATCTCTACGGCTTCGAATATCCCGTTCGTATTGCATTGTTGATAGCGGCCAGCCTTGTGGCAATGTTCACTGATAACCGGCGCTATCACGCGGTGTTTGTGACAGTTGCGCTGCTTTATGAAATCGCCTTCACACTCCGGCATTTTGCGACTTTATCCTGAAACTTGCCGCTTAGAGATTGTCATCGTCGCTGATGACGCTTATTGGCATGTCTTTAGGACGAAGGCGGTGTATCCCAAGGCATCGTCTGTTAGATCGGAGCACTCAATATGGCCCAATTGATCGATGGCAAGAAGCTCGCCGAGGATGTGGTTTCCACGGTGAAGCGTGAGACCGAAAAGCTCGTGGCTGCGACCGGCGTTGTCCCTGGCATCGCTGTAGTGATCGTCGGTGAAGACCCAGCAAGTCAGGTCTATGTTACTTCTAAAGGCAAGAAGGCTAAGGAGTGCGGTTTCGTTTCCGTGCAGCACGATTTGGCCGAGGATGCTTCCGAACAGGAACTTCTTGATCTGATCGATAGTCTTAACAATGATCCGGCTATTCACGGTATTCTCGTGCAGCTGCCTCTGCCGAAGCACATCGATTCAGGCCGCGTGATCCAGACGATTGCGCCAGAAAAAGACGTTGATGGCTTCCATTTCATCAATGTTGGCAAGCTTGGCACCGGCGAAGTCGATACGGCTTTCGTTCCATGCACGCCAGCGGGTGCAATGATCATGATCGAACGTGTTCATGGCCGTGATTTGTCGGGTCTCAACGCTGTTGTGATTGGCCGTTCCAATATCGTTGGTAAGCCGATGTTCAATCTTCTGCTTGCTGCTAATGCAACAGTTACCGTTGCGCATAGCCGCACCAAGGACCTGCCCGCGATTGCGCGTACCGCAGATATTCTGCTCGCTGCTGTTGGTCGTCCCCAGATGGTTAAGGCTGATTGGGTTAAGCCCGGCGCGACGGTGATCGACGTCGGCATCAATCGCATTCCTGCGCCAGAAAAGGGCGAGGGCAAGACACGTCTGGTTGGTGATGTTGATTTTGCGGATGCAGAAAAGGTGGCAGGTGCCATTACGCCGGTACCGGGCGGCGTGGGTCCGATGACCATAGCGATGCTGATGGCAAACACGTTAACAGCTGCTTGCCGCAGCGTTGGCTTCGAAAAGCCAGTATTCTGAAAATAAAAGAAAGGCCGCATGTATCATGCGGCCTTTCAATTAGAAGCACGTCTTTATCTCAAAACACCGATGCGCCTTCATCAGCCCGTCCGGCGATGTTACGGAAGGCGCGGAAAAGCTCGCGGCCCATGCCATGTTCATTGGCCGATAGATCAGGGCAGCGCTCAATGCGTTCATCCAGAAGCGCATTGTTTATAAGTACGCCTAATGTGCCATTCACTGCATCGAGCCGGATAATATCGCCATTGCGGATCTTTCCGATTGCGCCACCGTCGAGCGCTTCCGGCGTCACATGAATAGCAGATGGAACTTTGCCAGATGCGCCGGAAAGACGGCCATCGGTAACAAGGGCTACGCGCTGTCCACGATCCTGCAAAATGCCAAGCACAGTCATCAGCTTATGCAGTTCGGGCATACCGTTGGCTTTCGGCCCCTGATAGCGGACGACAGCGATAAAATCACCCGTCAGATCGCCAGCCTTAAAAGCCGCCTGCAATTCAGCCTGATCGTTGAAAACTTTGGCAGGTGCTTCGATAACATGACGGTCGGGCTTCACTGCGGAAACCTTGATGATAGCATTGCCGATATTGCCGGTCAGAACTTTGATGCCACCGCTTGATTGGAAAGGCGCGTCAATCTTGGCGAGAACCTTGTCGTCGCCGCTCTTTTCAGGAACCGGCTCACGAATAACTGTGCCGTTTTCGCCGAGCTTCGGCTCAATCGCATAAGGCCTTAAGCCTTCGCCCCAGACGGTTCGAACATCTTCATGCAGAATGCCGCCGTCGAGCAATTCGCGGATGAGAAAACCCATTCCGCCTGCTGCGTGGAAATGGTTCACATCGGCAAGGCCGTTTGGATAGACGCGCGCCAGAAGCGGCACAACATCAGATATTTCAGAAATATCTTTCCATGTGAGCATGATTCCCGCAGCCGCTGCCATGGCGATCAAGTGGATGGTGTGATTGGTTGAACCGCCAGTGGCGTTCAACCCGATAATGCCATTGACGAAAGACCGCTCGTCAAGCATCTCGCCAACCGGCGTATATTCATTGCCACAAGCTGTAATTGCCAGCGCGCGTTTTGCCGCTTCGCGGGTGAGGGCATCGCGCAACGGTGTGCCGGGATTGATGAAAGACGAGCCGGGCAGGTGTAGCCCCATGATCTCCATCAGCATCTGATTGGAGTTGGCCGTGCCATAGAACGTACAGGTGCCGGGGCCGTGATAGGATTTTGACTCGGATTCGAGCAATTCCGCACGACCAACCTTGCCTTCTGCATAAAGCTGGCGGGTCTTTGCCTTTTCGTCATTCGGTAGTCCGCTTGTCATTGGGCCTGCCGGAATGAAAACCGCTGGTAGATGACCGAAAGTCAGCGCACCGATGATCAAGCCCGGTACGATCTTGTCGCAGACGCCGAGATAAACGGCAGCATCGAACATGTCGTGCGACAGGCCGACAGCTGCTGCCATGGCAATGACTTCGCGCGAAAACAGCGAGAGTTCCATACCGGCAAAACCTTGCGTAACGCCATCGCACATGGCGGGTACGCCACCTGCAACTTGTGCAACGCCGCCAGCTTCGCGTGCGGCTGCGCGGATCAGTTCCGGATAGGTTTCAAACGGCTGATGAGCCGAGAGCATGTCGTTATAAGCGGTGATAATGCCAAGATTCGGCACGACATCGGCGGTAAGCGCCGCCTTGTCATTCGGGCCACAGGCTGCAAAGCCATGCGCGAGATTGGCGCATCCAAGCACCGAGCGGTGCGGCTTGCGAGAGGCCGCCTCACGCACGCGTCCGAGATAGGCTTCGCGGGTGGGTTTCGAGCGTTCAACGATACGCTCAGTGATGGCCTTGATGCGGGTATGCGCAGTTTGCGTCGTCATGGGTATCACCTGTGAAATAATTTCAGGCTTGCCTGTGGCTCAGTTTAACGCCGACAGTCCCAAACGCAAACTGCGTCTTTATTGAGACTGTTAGCTCGTCCAGTAGAGTTGTATCGGCTTGCGCGCGTGACGGAATACAGCGCGAACCGGCATTTCTTTTTCGTCGTCGCCTGCCAGTGCTTTCTCAAGCGTCGCCTGTTTAGCGGCACCTTCGATATGCAGAACCAGCATGTCTGCTTCCACCAGCAGCGGCAAAGTCAATGTCAGACGCTTTTCGCCAGCGCCTTCTGCATGAATGGGTAGAACAACGGCTTTGGTCTTTGGATCAATTGCCTGATCGAGCCTGTCAGCATTCGGGAAGAACGAAGCCGTGTGGCCATCATTACCCATGCCAAGCACAACCACGTCAAAGGGACGATGCAAAGCGTCAATGCGATTAGCTGCAGCAAGAGCGGCAGTTTCAGCCGTTGCGGCTGGATTATAAAGGCCGACAAATTTCGCAACACCTGCGTGGTCACGCAGCAGGTGATCGCGCACCAGCTTCTCATTCGAACGCTCATTGGTCGGAGCCACGAAGCGTTCATCAACAAGCGTGATCGTCACAAGCGTCCAGTCGATCATCTTGCGCGACAGAATATCGAACAGCTTGAGCGGCGTTGTGCCGCCGGAAACAGCGATTGTCGCGTGTCCCCGCTCAGCGATAGCGCTCGAGAGCTTGTCCGCAATTGCTTCAGAGAGCGACTGCGCTAGTTCTGTCCCGCTGGTAAAATCGTGCCGTTCGATGCTCATGCCGTACCTTTCAAGTCCATACGTCCAGAACGGGCGCAATCTCATTGGATATTCG
>Ga0308165_1001082_pt1 | contig 40901 bp, 36 predicted proteins | sample PhyWR2_FD_201032 | JGI IMG/M metagenome (GOLD analysis project Ga0308165, IMG submission 201032) | Phyllosphere microbial communities from UC Gill Tract Community Farm, Albany, California, United States - DLSLW.R2 | ecosystem: Host-associated > Plants > Phyllosphere > Unclassified | place: USA...
AGAACCCCGAAAGCATCAAGGGTATCCCGATGTCGGGCATCCAGCCCACCTATCAGACGATTTCGGACTACACCTATCCGGGTGCCCGTCCTCTTTACATCTACGTCAAGAAGCAGCACCTCGCGCCCATCAAGGGCCTGCAGGGCTACGTGGCTGAGTGGGTGAAGTCCTGGGGCGCTGACGGCCTTCTGAAGAAGAAGGGCATGGTCATCGCGCCGGAAGACGTGCGCACCAAGAATGCGGATATCGCCGCCAAGATGACCCCGCTCGATCCGTCCGAGCTGAAGTAAGCCAAGATAAGAAAGGGCCGGGCGGCCAGTCATGATACTTACGGGAGTTCTCCTGGCCGTCTTCGGCCTGGGTCTGGTCGGCTGGTTTGCCGCTCGGGGCCGGGCCCGGCTGCTCTACACGGGGCGGGGGTCGATGCATTCGATGCCCGCCTACCACGGCTGGCACATGGCCCTGTGGATCCTCGTTCCGGCGCTGCTTGCCTGGGGCGTATGGTCCGCGATCATGCCGGGGCTGGTGGAAGGCGCGGTCTTTGCCGACCCCGCTGCCGCCAGCCTGCCGACCGATCCGATGACGCTGGGCGCGATCGTATCCGAGGCGCATAACCTTGCGTCCGATCCGTCCGCCACGGCTTTCAACCCCGAAGCACGCGTGCTGGTCGAACCAATCCGCGCCGCGCAGGGCCGCTTCGGCCTCATCGGCGCGCTGCTGGTCATGGTCGTCGCGATTGCCGGGGGAGGCTACGGCTTCACCCGCATCCGCGCTGACTTCCGCGCCCGCACCCAGGTAGAGCGCGCGGTGATGGCGTTGCTGCTGGCCGCGTCGCTGATGGCGGTGCTGACCACCTTCGGCATCGTCGGCTCGCTGGTGTTCGAGGCTGGGCTGTTCTTCAAGGACGTGTCGCCGATCGCGTTCCTCACCGGCACCCACTGGTCGCCGGCGAGTACGATGGGCGCTAACATCAACGACAACTTCGGCGCCGTGCCGCTGTTCTGGGGCACGATCTACATCGGCGCGATCATCGCCATGATCGTGGCAATCCCGCTGGGCCTGATGAGCGCAGTCTACCTGACGCAATATGCCTCGGGCACGATGCGCAAGTGGCTCAAGCCGATGCTGGAGATCCTCGCGGGCATTCCCACGGTGGTCTACGGCTATTTCGCCGCGCTGACCGTGGCGCCGATGATCCGCGACTTCGCCGCCTCGATGGGCATGCAGAACCCCTCGACCGAAAGCGCGCTTGCCGCCGGTCTGGTCATGGGCGTGATGATCATTCCCTTCGTCTCGTCGATGGCCGACGACGCGCTTGCCGCCGTGCCGCGCGCGATGAGTGACGGTTCACTGGCGCTGGGTTCCACGAAGTCCGAAACGATCAAGAAGGTGCTGCTTCCCGCCGCGTTGCCGGGCATCGTCGCGGGCGTGATGCTGGCGATCAGCCGCGCCATCGGCGAGACGATGATCGTGGTCATGGCCGCCGGCGCGGCCGCCAACCTTTCGGCCAATCCCTTCGCCTCGATGACGACCGTCACCTACCAGATCGTTCAGATGCTGACCGGTGACCAGGAGTTCAACAGCCCCAAAACGCTGTCGGCCTTCGCGCTGGGGCTGGTGCTGTTCGTCGTCACCCTCATCCTCAACATCGTCGCCCTGCGCGTCGTGAAGCGGTTCCGCGAAGCCTATGAGTAAATCAGATTGGAATTCGCCCGAAGCGGCGAAGCGCATCGCGCGCCGCAACGCTTCCGAGCGCCGCTTCAAGATGATCGGCCTTGGCGCGATCGTCCTGAGCCTTTCGTTTCTCGCCCTTCTGCTCGTCATCATGCTCAAGAACGGCGTCACCGGTCTCGACTGGAGCTTTCTGTCGGGCTCGGACTCGACCAATGCCTCCGTCGCCGGGGTATGGGGCGCGACCAAGGGGTCGCTGCTGACGATGGGCGTTACCTTGCTGCTCAGCTTCCCGATGGGTGTGCTGGCCGCGATCTACCTGGAAGAATTCGCCCCGCGCAAACGCTGGATCGAATGGATCGAGGTTTCGATCAACAACCTGGCTGCGGTGCCTTCGATCATCTTCGGCTTGCTGGGCCTGGCGGTATTCATCAACACGCTGGGCATGCCGCGCTCTTCGCCGCTTGTCGGCGGCCTCACGCTGGCGCTGATGACGATGCCGGTGATCGTGATCTCGGGACGCAATGCCATCAAGGCGGTGCCCCCCTCGATCCGTGAAGCCGCCTACGGCATCGGCGCAAGCAAGGTGCAGACCACCTTCCACCACGTCCTGCCGCTGGCCCTCCCGGGTATCCTCACCGGCACCATCATCGGCATGGCCCGCGCTCTTGGTGAAACTGCGCCGCTGCTGATGATCGGCATGCGCGCCTTCGTCGCCACCCCGCCTGACAGCCTCAATTCGCCGTCCAGCGTGCTGCCGATGCAGATTTTCCTGTGGTCCGACGAAATCGACAAGGGTTTCGTCCAGAACACATCCGCCGCCATCATCGTGCTGCTGGTCTTCCTGCTCGCCATGAATGGTATTGCGATCTATCTTCGCAACAAATTCGAAGTCCGCTGGTAGGGACATGACAGACACAAAGCTCACAGCCCGCAACGTCGACGTCTTCTACGGACAGAAGAAGGCGATCAACGACGTTTCCATCGACATCGACAACGGTATCGTCACTGCTTTCATCGGCCCTTCGGGCTGCGGCAAGTCGACGTTCCTGCGTACCCTCAATCGTATGAACGACACCATCGCCGGCGCCCGCGTCGACGGTGAGATCCTGCTGGACGGCGAGAATATCTACGCAGCCAGCATGGACCCGGTCGCCTTGCGCGCCCGTGTCGGCATGGTCTTCCAGAAGCCCAATCCGTTCCCGAAGTCGATCTTCGAGAACGTGGCTTACGGCCCGCGTATCCACGGCCTTGGCTCGTCGAAGGCGGACATGGAGATCATCGTCGAGCGCGCGCTGACCAAGGCCGGGCTGTGGGAAGAGGTCAAGGACCGCCTTACCGATGCCGGCACCGCGCTTTCGGGCGGCCAGCAGCAGCGTCTGTGCATCGCACGCGCCATCGCTGTCAGCCCCGAGGTGATCCTGATGGACGAGCCATGCTCCGCGCTCGACCCCATCGCCACCGCGCGCATCGAGGAACTGATCGACGAGTTGAAGGAAAGCTTCGCCATCGTCATCGTCACTCACTCGATGCAGCAGGCTGCCCGCGTTTCGCAGCGCACCGCCTTCTTCCATCTGGGCAGCCTCGTCGAATATGGCGAGACCGACCAGATTTTCACCAATCCGCGCGAAGTGCGCACCAAGGACTACATCACCGGCCGTTACGGCTGAGTGGTGATTTGACAGGGACACGTCATGGTCGATCATACCGTCAAGGCCTTCGATAGCGAGATCGGCCAGCTTCGCGGGCTCGTCGCCGAAATGGGCGGGCTCGCCGAAGTCGCCATCCGCGATGCCATCACCGCGCTGGTCCAGCACGACGAGCAGCTTGCTGCCCAGGTCGTCGCCGCCGACGCCCGGCTCGATGCGCTCGAAGCCGAAGTGGACCGCCTTGCGGTTCGTACCATCGCGCTGCGTGCGCCGATGGCCGACGATCTGCGCGACGTCATCGCCGCGCTGAAGATCTCCGGCGTCATCGAGCGTATCGGCGATTACGCCAAGAACATCGCCAAGCGCGTCAACGCGCTGGAAGGCCGCACCCGGATCGACCCGGTCACCCTGGTCCCGACCATGGCCGAGATCGCCGAGAGCATGGTGCGCGACGTCCTCAACGCCTACGGTTCGCGCGATGCCGCGCTGGCGGTTGAAGTCATCCGCCGCGATCAGAAGCTGGACCAGTTCTACAACACGCTGTTCCGCTCGCTGCTGACCCACATGATGGAGAACCCGGCGACGATCACCAGCGCCGCGCAGCTGCTGTTCATCGCCCGCAACCTTGAGCGCATCGGCGACCATGCCACCAACGTGGCCGAGATGGTCTACTATGCCGCCACCGGCGAATATTGCACCGAGCGCGATTCGCTGACCGACGACACGACGGGCATGCTGGCATGAGCGCGAACGCTTCCGTCCTCGTCGTCGAGGACGACGTCGCCCTGTGCGAACTCCTCACCTGGAACCTGAGCGCGGAAGGCTACGACGTGCGCTCCACCGGCGACGGTGAAGAGGCGCTGGTGATGGTGCGCGAACAAGTGCCCGACGCCATCGTGCTCGACTGGATGATCGAGCAGGTGCCCGGTATCGAGGTCTGCCGCCAGCTGCGCAAGGACAAGGAAACCGCGCAGATCCCGATCATCATGGTCACCGCGCGCGGCGAGGAAGAGGACATGATCCGCGGCCTCAAGACCGGCGCGGACGATTATGTCACCAAGCCGTTTTCCCCGCGCGAACTGATGGCCCGGATCGAGGCGCTCCTGCGCCGCGCGCGTCCGTCGCTTTCGGGCAGCGTACTGTCCTGGGGCGATATCGAGCTTGACGCCACCAGCCACCGCGTCCGCCGTGCCGGCGAGGCGCTGCACCTGGGTCCGACCGAATTCCGCCTGCTGCGCTACTTCATGGAGCGCCCGAACCGGGTGGTTTCGCGCCAGCAGATTCTCGACGGCGTGTGGGGCATGGACTCCGATATCGACGAGCGCACGGTGGACGTTCACATCCGCCGTCTGCGCAAGGCCATCAACCGCGACGGCGATACCGACCCGATCCGCACCGTGCGCGCCGCCGGCTACGCGATGGACGTGGCCTGACCGACCGGCCTTCCCGGGCCTGTCTCGGGAAGGCCGTGCCACTCATCGCCCCGGCGCCTTGCCGCAGCGGAACCTGCGCCTAGACCTTTTGCCCAGGCACTGGGGAGAAGGCGCGCATGACTGGTAAGATGAGCTTCGGCTACCTTTACGACTTCCGTAACCCCGCAACATGGCGCCGCGATCCTGAAGCGCTCTATGCCGAGACGCTCGACGTCATCGCAGAAACCGAGGCGCTGGGCTTCGAGGGCGCATGGGTGCCCGAACACCATCTGGCCGATGACGGCTACATGCCTTCTCCCCTGGTGACGCTGGCCGCCGTGGCCGCGCGTACCCGCCGCATGAAGCTGGGCACCGGCATCGCGCTCGGCCCCTTGTACGAACCGCTGCGTTTTGCCGAAGACTGCGCGGTGCTCGACATCCTCTCGGGCGGGCGGCTCCAACTGGGCCTCGCGATCGGCTACCGCGCCCGCGAATACGCCGCTAACGGGCTGGACTTCACCAAACGGGGCGCCCGCTTCGACGAATTCCTGCACCTTGTGCGCCGTCTGTGGGACGGCGAGACTGTGGACTTCGAAGGCCGGTTCTTCACCCTGAAGGGCGCGCAGGTCCGCCCGCTGTCCAGCCGGGGCCAGATTCCGCTCTATATCGGCGGCTTCGCGCCCAAGGCGATGGAGCGCGTAGCGAAATACGGCGACGGATACTTTGGCAACACCGAAATCTGGCCGCTCTATCGCCAGAAGCTGGAGGCACAGGGCAAGGACCCGAAGCTCGCAAAAATCTGGATTCAGGGGCTGATGCTGGTCGTCGCGCACGACAAGGCGGCGGCGATGGAGGAGCTTGCGCCCTACTTCCTCCACGTCAACAACAGCTACGGCGCCTGGATGAACGAGGATCAGGCGATTGGGCTGGAAGGGGCGGCCTTGAAACCCATGGACCTCGATGCCTTCAAGGCCAGCGGCATTCTCCAGATTCTGACGCCGGAGGAGGCCATCGCTCACTTGCGCGGTCTGCAGGAAAAGGCGCCAGTAGAGCATTTCACCATGATGATGCCGCCCGGGCTTCCGGCGGAGCGCTTCCTCGCATATGCCGGGACTTTCGCGGAGCAGGTGCTCCCGGCATTTCAGTGAGGGCGGCTTGAGCGCGGAAGACCAGAACGCGGACGCAGAGAAGGGGGAGGAACGCCGCGGCGGTTCGCCCCAGTCGGTTACCCGCGTCATCCGTCTGCTGGAGGCTCTATGCGCCAGTACCGAGCCGGTATCGCTCGCGGATCTCAGTCGCCGTCTCGCGACGCCCAAGAGCAGCCTTGCGGCCCTGCTGCGCGGCTTGGCGGATGAGGATTTCGTCACTGCGGCCGAAAGCGCCTGGCGGCTGGGCCCCGGCGCGTTCGGGCTGGGCAGCGCGCTTACCGAGGCGAGGCGGCGCTTGCAAAGCTCCGACCTCGTGCGAGAGGGAATGCGCCGCCTGTGCGAGCGCAGCGGTGAAACGGTGCTGCTGGCCGTGGGCGATCAAGAGGGCGATCAGGTAACGTATGTGGACCTCGTGGAGAGCCGCAATGTCGTTCGCTATTCCGTCTCGATCGGTGACCGGCGGCCGTTCTACGCGACGGCTGGCGGACGGGCGCTGCTGTCGACGTGTTCGCGGGCGGCGGTGGACGTCTATCTCAAGCGCGCTGCACTTGGACAACTCGCACCGGGCACTGTGACCCATCCTGCCGCACTGGCGCAGATCGTCGATCAAGCCCGCGAACGAGGGTATGCGCAGACTGTGGACCAAGCGGCAGAGGGTGTGACCGGCTCGGCCAGCGTGATCCGCGATGCATCCGCCCGTGTGGTCGGGGCGCTGGTAATTGCAGCGCCCAGCGGGCGCGCACAAGGCCGGCTGGACGAACTGGGAAGGCTGGTACTGGAAGAGGCCGCCGCGATTTCGCGCAGCCTCGGTTTTCGTTAGGCGGCGGAGAGCAATCCGCGTTCGGCGTGTTGCAGGGCGCCTTCGATGGCAGCCAGGAACTGGTCGGTTGCGCGGTCCCACGAATAGAGGTTGCCCAGCGCCGCTGCGTCGTTGCGCTCTGCCGTGAGGGCGCCTTCGATGGCTCGCGCCAGCGAAGTGTCGAGTGCTCCGGCCGCCCAGCCCACGCGGTGGTCGACCCCGCGCCCGTCGAGGCCGAGGATATCGATTGGGCCGGTGACCGGAAAGGCCGCCACTGGCGTGCCGCAGGCCAGCGCCTCGATGATTACCAGGCCGAAGGTGTCGGTCAGGCTGGGGAACACGAAGCAGTCGGCGGCGCGGTACGCGCTGGCCAGTTCCTGCCCGGAAAGCGAGCCAAGGAACAACACTTGCGGATAGCGGCGGCGCAGAGTTTCCAGCGCCGGGCCGTCACCGACGACGACCTTGCTGCCGGGCACGTCGAGATTGAGGAATGTTTCGAGGTTCTTTTCCGGCGCGACGCGGCCGACGTTGAGCAGGACCGGGCCGGGCAGGGCGGCCATGGCTGGATGGCGCGGGCCGTCGGGGCGGAACTGGGCATGGTCGATGCCGCGGCTCCAAGCCCGCGTCGGGCCGATGCCGCGCTCGGCCAGTTCTCCGGCGAGGCTGCGGGTGGAAACCATCACCGCCTGGCTTTCGGCGTGGAAGCGCTGGAGGATCGGCCAGAAGTATTCGGCCGACAGCCCCGTGCGGACGGCAGCATATTCGGGAAAGCGGGTGTGGAACGCCGAGGTGAACGGCACGCCGCGCGACAGGCACCATCCGCGCGCGGCCCAGCCGATGGGGCCTTCGGTGGCGATGTGGACGATGTCCGGCGCCGCTTTATCGAGCATTCGGCGCACGCCGAAGCGCGGCGCCATCGCCAGCCGGATCGAGGCATAGCCCGGCATCGGCAGGGTCAGGAAGCGGTCGGGCGTGACCGTCTCTACCTGATGCCCGCGCCGGGTCAGGTGATCGACAGTGGAGGTCAGCGAGCGGACGACGCCGTTGACTTGCGGCAACCAGGCGTCGGTTGCCAGCGCCAGCTTCACGCGCCCGTCTCCAGAACAGGCGCCTCCGCCAGCGCGCCGGGCATGACGGTATGGCCGCCGGTCTCGGCGATCCAGTCGATGATCGCCAGGTTGCCGGTCAGGTCTTCCGCCAGCGCGGTGCAGCTTTCGACCCAGTCGCCATCGTTGTAATAAGTGATGCCGCCGAATTCGCGGATCTCGGCGCAATGGATATGGCCGCAAACCACGCCGTCGAAGCCCCGGCTGATCGCCTCATTGGCGACTGCTTCCTCGTAGCTGCCGATGTACTGGACGGCGTTCTTCACCTTTTTCTTCATATAGGCGGAAAGCGACCAGTACGGCATCTTGAAGCGGCGGCGCACGGCGTTGAAGACGATATTGGCGCGCAGCAGCATGCCGTATGCCTTGTCGCCCAGGAAGGCGAGCCAGCGGGCATAGAGCACCACGCCGTCGAAAGCGTCGCCGTGGGTCACCAGCAGGCGCCGCCCGTCAAGCGTGGTGTGCACCGATTCCAGCGCCAGTTCCACGCCGCCGAAGCTGAGGCCGGCATAGTCGCGCAGCATCTCGTCGTGGTTGCCGGCGATGAAGATCACGCGGGTGCCGCGGTGGGCCATCTTGAGGATGCGGCGCACCACTTCATTGTGGGCGTCGGGCCAGTACCAGCCCTTGCGCAGGCGCCAGCCGTCGACGATGTCGCCGACGAGGTAAAGCGTTTCGCATTCGACCGCGCTCAGGAAGTCCACCAGCATGGCGGCGTTGCAGCCGCGCGTGCCAAGGTGAATATCCGAAATCCAGATCGTGCGGTACTTGCGTTTGGGGCGGAAGCCCTTCGGCTCGGGGATGTCGAGCCAAGCCGGAATGCCGCTGCGGCGTTCGGCGTCACGGGCGAGAAGGGTGTCTACATTTTCGCGCATTGTCAGTCGTCCCCGGCTGTCTGCTCAGGGTCCTTTGCCATCGGGGCGTTGCGCGGGCGTGACGGTTGCGGGTCGGTTCGATGACATTGGCCAGCTCGTCTTTCGGGTTTCACCGCCATGTCATCGATATGTCACCCGTTCGTCACACTGGGGATGCAAAAGCCCGCCCGTGCGACGATCCATATGGGGGCCGTTCAGCCGGACGAAGGGCGATCAAGGGGCGATGCGGCGGATCGACATATTGCTGGCGAGCGAACTCTCCGGAGGAGCCGCAGGCGCACTGGCGCCTTTTCGGCACGACCAGTTCGACGTGGTGCTGCACCGCTGGACCGACTTCTCCGAGCTGCCTCTGATCGAGGGTGCGCTGTGGATATTCATCGACTGGGTGCTGCCCGAAATGTCCGGCCTGGAACTGTGCCGCCGCCTGCGCGCCGATGCGCTGACGGCGCATGCGCATGTCACCATGGTGCTTGAAGAAGACAACCAGGAAGATCGCAAGCGTGCGCTGCGCATGGGAGCCGACGACTATATGGTCGGTCCGCTGACGCGTACTGCGCTGCTGGACCGGGTGCTGGGCGCCAACCTCGGCGAACAGGACAGCGCGGGCATTCGCGTGGTCACGCAGGGCGAATTAATGGTGGACGTGGCGGCATTTCAGGCGCGCTTTCAGGGCAAGCCAATCTCGCTGATGCCCAACGAACTGCGCCTGCTGCGCTATTTCATCGAGCATCCCGGGCGGGTCTTCAGCCGCACCCAGCTGATTTCCGCGCTGGGCAAGCAGGAACCCCCGGTGGACGAGCGCACGGTCGACGTATGGATCGGACGCCTGCGCCGAGCGCTCAAGGGCGTGGGAGCGGGCAATCCGCTGCGAACCGTGCGTTCGCTGGGGTATGTCTTCGATACGGTGTGAAGACTGCGCCGCCCCGGCTGTCCCGGGACGGCGCAATCACGTCAGCCCAGCCAGCCGGCGGTCTGCGCCAGCAGCCACAGGCCGATAACCAGGAACAATAGCGCCGCGACCGTGCGCACCATGGTCAGCGACACCCGCTTGATAAGCTCGTTGCCCAGGAACACGGCCGGCACGTTGGCGATCATCATGCCGATGGTGGTGCCCATCATCACCGGGATCACGCTCTGGAAGCGTGCACCCAGCGCGATCGTGGCGATCTGCGTTTTGTCACCCATCTCAACCAGGAAGAAGGCGATTGCGGTCGCTACGAAGGGGCCAAAGCGGCTAGGCTTGGCGTCTTCGTTTTCGTCGAACTTGTCGGGGATCAGGGTCCATGCGGCCATCAGGATGAAGCTGGCGGCGACGAGGTAGCGGAACCACAGGCCGTCGAGGAACGAGGCCGCCTGTTCACCGACGAGAGCGGCGAGGAAGTGGTTGGCGATCGTGGCGACGAAGATACCGCCCACGATCGGCCATGGCTTCTTGAAGCGCGTGGCCAGCACGATGGCGAGCAGCTGGGTCTTGTCGCCGATTTCGGCAAGCGCGACGACGGCGGTGGAGGTAAGCAGGGCTTCCAAGTCAAATACTCCGGGCCGGGCATAGACAAGACACAACGACGCATACGGAACCCGCCCGGCCGAGCGGAACCGCAAGCGTCATTGGTCTCGCCCGGACGGTTCGACCGTCCTCCTGCGCGCCATGGCCTCTCGGCCAAGTATGTTGACGGCAGAGCCCGCGCGAAGCCTTTGCAGGCCGGGAGCGCGGGTGGCTACTCCCCAGATGACCCGCGCCCCTTACGCGCGCCATGCAGCCTTGTGAAGTGCAAAAAAAGGCCCGGGTGCATTGCTGCGCCCGGGCCTTTCCAGTTAGCATGGGAGGGCAGGTCCCTCCCGTTGGAAATCAGAAGGTCACGGCTGCCGAAAGCGCGAACACGCGGCCGACATCGTAGCTGTTGACCTGGATACGGCCAGCTTCAAAGTCCTGATATTCAAGATGCCTACGGCCGGTGATGTTGCGCGCCTCGAACTTCAGTTCGACATCCTTGCCGGCCAGAGCGATGCCCTGACGCACGACGAAGTCCAGCGTGAAGCCTGGGTTCTCGAAGATATCGGGCTGGCCCGACTGGTTGAGACCGCGGCTTGTGGCGCGCTTGCTGGCATAGTTCAGCAGAAGCGTCTGCTGCGACAGCTTGCCTTGCTGTTCGAGGCCGATCTGTACGTTTGCGATGTGCTCCGACTGCCCGGTAAGCGGGGCGCCGTTGCGGAAGTAATCGAGCGCATTGTTAGTGGAGGCGCCGTACACCTCGGTGGTGTCGCCTTCCTTCACTTTCAGCTTCGATTTGGTGTAGGTGTAATTGGCCGAAATCAGGATACGGCGATCGGCGAAGGCGTCGAAGTACTTCTGCGCTTCGATTTCTGCGCCGTAGAGATCGGCCTTCGGAGCGTTAGCGTAAGTGGTGACGAAATCGTTGCCCGGACGGACCAAGAACGTCTCGATCGGATTGTCGAGGCGCTTGAAGAACGCACCCAGCGAGACCTTGTCGTCACGGTTCATGTACCATTCGACGCGGGCTTCTGCGTTATACAGCTGGCTGTCCACGAGCAGCGGGTTGCCGCGGTAGCTGCGGTTGCTGTCGGGATCGAAGAACGTCTGGTAAAGCAGTTCACGGAACTGCGGGCGGGCAATCGTCTTCGATGCGTTGACGCGCGCCTGCAGACCTGGCTGGATCTCATAGGTCAGCGTCAGTGCGGGCAGCCAGTACTCGCGCTCGAGATTGGCGTCGGGGATTGCCGTGCCGGTGTCCGCGATGGGGATGACGCCGGCGAACTGATTGGCAAATTCCCAACGCACGCCCAGGTCGAACGTCAACGCCTCGGTGAGCGAACCATTCAGCTTGGCGTACCAGGCATGGTTGTTCAGCTTGGCATCGAAGACGGCGCCAGCGAAGTCGATCTCGTTGGTGAGTAGGTGGTAATCGACCGCGCCGCCCGTTGCCTGATCGATGAAGAACATGCCCGGCTGGAACAGCACGTCAGGCCGGAGCAGGCCGAAGGCGCTGACCAGGCGAGTATCGCCCTGTGCGCGGATCTGGAAGGCCCGGCGCGAGGTGCGGCGATCGTTGAGTTGGTAGGCGTAGCCCACCGTGCCCGTCCAGCCCGGCGAGAAGCTGTGCGACAAGTCGGCACCGGCCGACCATACGTCTTCATTGAGGTCGGAGAAGGTGACTTCGGCATCGCCTTGGTTGCCGCCGTCGAGGCGGTTTATGAACGAGTCGCCGAACTGGCCGGAGTTGCTGCGCACGTACTGCAGCGAGATCTCGTAAGGCGCCTTGCGCTTCGAATTGGCGTAGCCGGCGCGAACGTCGAGTTCGGTATCGCCGCCCAACTTGAACTCGCCGACGATCTGGGTGTCCAGCAATTGGCGTTCGTAAAAGCCGGTGTCCTGGTTCATGTAGTCGATCGAGGGTGTGGCGTTCTGGTAACCCAGCGCCAAGGCTGTGCGCTTGACGGTGTCGTGGATGTAGAGGTTCGTCCAGCGGATCTTGTTTTCGCCCCATTCGAGGCCGAGGCCGACCATCGCGTTGGCGACGATGCGGTTGTCCGTGACGATCTGCTGGAAGTCCTGCTCGCGGGTGTCGGGGTCAAGGCCGGCCACGCGCTGCGTCGTGATATCCTTGGTCTGCAGCGTGTTGGAATAGCTGCCGGCGGCGATCACGCCCAGACGCACTTCGCCGATATCGACAAAAGTGCCGCCCGAGATGCTGCCCGAGAAGTTGACGGGCTGGTGGTCGTCGCGCTGGATCACGCCATTGCGGCCGTTGATGAGGGTGCTGCCGATCGCGCGCGCCTCGTCACTGGTGCCATTGAGCAGCGTGCCGCTCTTCAGGTAATCCTTCATCTCGACCGACAGGTTGCGGTTGCCGTTGTCGTAGCCGGTCCAGTCGGTCTTGCTGCCGTAGTAGGTGTAGCCGAGCTTGTTCGTCGTCTCGGTATCCCACGAGGCGCCGCCGCCGACGGTCAGGAACGGCTTGTCGGGCACGGCGCGCGTGGTCAGGTTGATGACGCCGCCGCCGAACTCGCCGGGGAAGTTGACCGAATAGCTCTTCTGGACGAGCGAGGAGGCGATCATGCTGGTCGGGAACAGGTCGAGCGGAACCACGCGCTTGAGCGGCTCGGGGCTGGGCAGCGGCGAGCCGTTGAGCAGCGCCAGCGAATAACGGTCGCCCAGGCCGCGGACGTAGACGTAGCCGTTACCGACTACAGACAGGCCGGTGACGCGGCTGAGCGCGCCGGCGATGTCGCCTTCACCCGTACGGGCGATCTGTTCGGTGGACAGGACGGACACGACCTGCGGCGCGTAGCGCTGCACGTTGCGCGAACGCTGGCCGGTGACGAGAATTTCGCCGCCCGGGATCGACACGTCGGGTGCGTCGGCCTCTTCCGCGTCTTCCGGTTCCGCGATGGGCGGCGTGCCGGTGCCGGTGGCGGTGGGCGCTGTGGTGTCGGTGGTGGTGCTATCCTGCGCCCATGCCGCCGTCGGCATGGTCAGTGCGCTGGAAAGCAGCAGCGCCGATACGAGCCGCTTGTTCATGTGGTGTCCCCCTGGAACAATAATTAATGCAAACGAAGGGGCGGCCTTCGCGGACCGCCCCCCCTTTTTTGTCGGCTAAGGGCGGATGCCTCAGGTAACGGGCAGCGCCGTGCAGCGCGAGTTGGAGCCCAGTTCTGCCGAAGCAGTGTCGCAGGTCCAGCCGCGGAACCAGGTGTCGGTGGCGTCCTTGACAGCGCCGATGTAGGTCACCGTGTCGAAGTAGCTCGAGAGCGTCTTGATGTCGGCATAGGCAATAACGCCGGTTTCGTTTGCGCCGTTGACGAAAGTGCTCGTCAGCGTCGAGGTGAAAGCGGCATTGTTGTTGGTGCCGGCGCCGAACTGCGCCTGTACCTGCGGTGCGGTGTAGCTGCCGGTCCCGAGGAAGGCGCCGGTGCTGCTGCAGGTCATGGCCACCGAGAAGGCCTTGAGCGTAGCGGGAGTGGTGCCGGTGCCGTTGAGACGGATGCACTCGTCCTGCGGAGCAACGACAATGCCGTTGACCAGGGTCAGGTCGGCGTTGCCGCGGGCGAAGATTGCGGCATTGTTCGAGTTGTTGTTTACGCCCGGCTGGATGGCGGTGAAGTTGGCGACGACGCTCTTCTGGCGGGGCAGAAGCTCTTCGTTGCCGTTGCTGTCGACTTCCATCAGCGAGTCGCCGTCGGCGTTGCGCTGGGCGATCAGGACGTACTGGAAGTTGCCCTGAAGACCGCTGTCGATGTCGAGGCTGTCATCGTCGGCATTGACGGCGATGTAGTGCTTCATGTTTACCGCGCCGCCGAAGAATTCGGCGCCATCGTCCGAGCTGTTCACGCTCTGGATGTATTCCAGCGTGGTGCCGGTGCCGAGGCCTTCGCCGGTAAGGGCCTGAAGCTCGATGTTCGCACCCAGGACGAAGCCAGAGTAGCGGATCTGCACATAGCGCATGGTGCCGGCATTGTAGGCGTTGTCGCTGCCGCCGAACACGGCCGGGCTGGACGCGCCTTCGGTGTCGCGCTCGCAGGTCTGGTTGGTGGTCGAACCGCCGGCGGTGCAATCGGTCGTGATGCCGCGGCCCATGAGCACGACGCCGCCCCAGCGGCCGTCGGTAGCTTCGGTGGCGATGCCGCGCACGTTGTCATACGTGGTGAAGATGATCGGCTGGGCCAGAGTGCCTGCCGCGTTGATCTTGTTACCGCGGTTGACTGCCAGCCATGCCGGCTCGGCACCGTTCTCGCCGTAGACGATAACACCCGGTTCGATGGTGAGCGTGACGTTGGTGTCGGCGCGGAGCGAACGGCCACCGCAGCTGGCAGTGGTTGTTGCGCGCGGTGCAGCCGTGGTCGGCGCGGTCAGGCCACCGTCGCATCCGACGTCAACGCGGCCGTTCATGCGGTAAAGCACGCCGGCGGTCTTCGGCAGCGTCGTGCTGGCATCGATCAGGTTGGGCAGGGTGCAGACGCGCCAGGTGCCTTCGGGGCCTGTGACGGTGCCGCTGTTGGTCAGACCCTGGGTCGAGCCGATCGAGGGGCAATCCGTAGCCGCCTCAACCAGACCGGTGCCAGGCGTGGGGGTCGGGGCCGGCGTCGGGGTGGGATTCGTGATGGGAACGTTGACCGAGTCCGCGCCGGGCGAGGAAATGTCATCGGCTCCGCAGCCGGCAAGAGCGATAGCGCTGCAGCTCATAAGCAGCAGACCAGAAATTTTCTTCACGATGGATCCCCCGTGTTCAGGTCGAAACGAGGCGACGATTCCGCCTTCGTTGCCACCGGGCGTCTAAGGGGCGTGAATGACATTATGTTGGCGCTACGATGACACTAATGTGCAGTAATGCGACATCAATGTGACAAATCTGCTGTGATGACTGCCAAAGAGCTAACAAGTGCCCTGGGTGCCGTTCGCGACTCGCGCTGTTGGTGTGATTCACGCTTATATTGCAATTTTATGACACATTCGTCATTTTGTTGATGGATCGGGGATTCGCGCAGACGATGTGAACAATGAACACGATAAAGGGAGAGTTGCCATGTCGCTTTCAGTCCTTCTTACAGCCGCGCTGCTGGGGCAGTCGGCTTTCTCGCTTGCCATAGACCGGCCGACGGCAGATGTGCCCGAAGTCGCTTATCGCGAGCTGTCCGAGGGGAATTCACAGGCTGCGGTCCGCAAGCTTGAAGCTAACGGCGCGGCGCGGTCCGAAGATCCGGCGACCCTGATCAACTTGGGTGCGGCCTACGCCCGTGCCGGTCAGAGTGACCGGGCCCTGGCTGCCTACCGCGCTGCGGTGGCTACGCCCGAACGTTATGATCTTGAACTGGCCGATGGCACCTGGATGGATTCGCGCCAGGCCGCGCGCGCCGCTTTGAAAGGATTGACGGCTTCTCGTACCATGGCGGCCCGCTGATTTGTCGCAATCCCTTGCCGGGATACCGCAAACCGGTGAGGGATTGCCACTGCAATATCCGCGACTAAAGGCATTTTACGTCGATATTTCAGTTATGAAATGCATCTGTCGAAAGAATAGGGTATTTTGTAACTGATGACGGATTTTTGAATTCGCAAACATTCTTGTGATACATGCCGGAACCATGACGGTCTGCCGCGCCATCGTCACACACCTGTCATCAAGGTGGCGCACTTGGCCGTCACACGGAGGACATGGTGATTCGATACGTAAAGTCTGACGGCCGCAAAACGCGCGGCTTTCTCTCCGCTCTGGGCGCCGCCCTCGGCCTTTTCGCACCTTCGCTGGCCCACGCACAGGCTGTTGCCCAAGACCCGGCAGGTTCGGGGCCGATCGTAGCCGCACTCGGTTGGCTGCAGGGCACGCTGCTCGGTAATGTCGCCACGGCCGTTGCAGTCATGGCTGTTGCCGCTGTCGGCTTCATGATGCTGACTGGCCGGATGAATTGGCGCTTCGGTGCGACCGTCATCATTGGCGTATTTATCCTGTTCGGCGCCGGCGCGATCGTCACCGGTATCCAGTCCGCGGCAGTGGGCTGAGGGGCGGGCTGATGAGCTTGGCCCGCTACCCCGTGCACCGCGCGCTGACCCGCCCGCAGATGTTCGCGGGCGTGACGTATAGCTACTTCATCATCAACGCCGCGCTGACTACCGAAATTTTCCTTATTACCAAGAGCTTCTGGACAGTGCCGGCGGCGCTGGTGATCCACGGGGCCGGATATCTCGCGTGCCTTCGCGAACCGCGGGTTTTCGACCTGTGGATCGCCAAGGTCAGCAAATGCCCGCGCGTTGCAAACTGGCAGCGCTGGGGTTGCAACAGCTACGCGCCGTAACATCGAATACGCGCCGGCATCGAAACGGCGTGGGGGAATGACATAATGGCCAAGAGCTTCAAATCGCCGCTGAAGGGCTGGGGAGCGAAGGAAGTGCTCGCCGGTGAACGGCTGCCCTATGCCGCGCTGGTGGACGAGAACGTCGTGCGCCTGCGCGATGGCTCGGTCATGCTCTCGCTGATGGTACCTGGGTTGGCTTTCGAGACTGCCGACACCGACGAACTCAACGCCCATGTCGCCACCCGCGAAGTGCTGCTGCGCTCCTCGCTCGATGCGCGCTTCGTGCTGTATCATCACGTTATCCGCCGCCGCGTGGAGATCGAGATGGACGGCCGGTTCGACGATTCGCTTGCCGCGCATATCGATGCACGCTGGCGTGCGCGCACGTCCTCGGGCGCGTTGTTCGTCAACGACCAGTTCATCACCTTGGTGCGCCGTCCCGCACGCGGCAAGGCGGGCTGGGCCGACAAGCTGTCGCGCATGATGAAGTCGAAAGCCGAATCGGTCGAGGCCGATCCCGGTGACGTTCGCGCGCTCAAGGCCGCTGCTTCGGCGATGGTCGCCTCGCTCGGCGCCTACGGGGCGCGGCTGCTGGGCGACTACGAGGGCGCGGCAGGCCAATGTTCGGAAGTGCTTGAACTGCTTTCGGCGCTCTACAACGGCGAAATGCGGCCCGTGCGCCGCCCATCGGACGACACCGACATCGGCCACATGCTGCCGTATCGCCGCGCCAGTTTCGGCATGGACGCGCTGGAACTGCGCGGCGCGACCGGCGGCGGCTTCGGCTCGATCGTGTCCCTGAAGGAATACCCTGATTCGACCGCGCCGGGGCTTACGGACGCGCTGCTGCGTCTGCCCTGCGAACTGGTGCTGACCGAGACTTACGCCCCGTCCGACCGCCAGATTGCCCGTGAACGCATCGACCTTGCCGTGCGCCGCCTGCGCAGCGCTGACGAGGAGGCGGCAGCTGAACGCCGCGAGATGTCCGCCGCGCGCGATGCCCTGGGCACCGGCGCGGTCGGCTTTGGCGATCATCACCTGACGGTTCTGGTCCGCGCCGACACGCTGGACCAGCTCGACGAAGTCACCGCTTCGTGCGCCGCTGCACTGGCCGATGCCGGCGCTATCGCGGTGCGCGAGGATGTGAACCTCGAACCCGCATTCTGGGGCCAGCTTCCCGGCAACGAGAGCTTCATCGTGCGCCGCGCGCTGATTTCCAGCGCAAACATGGCCTGCTTCGGCAGCCTGCACGGCTTTGCCATGGGGCAGGCGAGCGGCAACCACTGGGGCGATGCCGTCACTCTGCTGTCGACAACCAGTTCGACGCCGTTCTTCTTCAACTTCCACCAGGGTGACCTCGGTAACTTCACCGTCATCGGTCCGTCGGGATCGGGTAAGACGGTGGTCATGAACTTCCTTGCCGCGCAGGCGCAGAAGTTCGCGCCGCGTACCATCCTGTTCGACAAGGATCGCGGCGCAGAAGTGTTCCTGCGCGGTATCGGCGGCAACTATAGCCGCATCGCGGCCGGCCACCCCACTGGTTTCAACCCGCTCTCGCTGCCGGACACCGCCGCCAACCGCGCCTTCCTGCGCGACTGGCTAGGCGTGCTGCTCGCCGCGAAGGGGCCGGAGGAGCTTTCGACCATCGCGGGCGCGGTAGACGCCGCGTATCACAATGACCCATTGCTGCGCCGCCTGTCGCACTTTCGCGAACTGCTCGCGGGCGCGCGCCGTCCTGAAGCGGGCGACCTTGCCTCGCGCCTCGACGCGTGGCTGCAGGGGGGCGAGCATGGCTGGCTGTTCGACAACCAGCACGACCGTCTCGACCTGAGCCAGCGTGTTCTCGGCTTTGACATGACCGCACTGCTGGAAAGCCCGCGGCTGCGTACGCCCGTCATGATGTACCTGTTCCACCGCATCGACGAGCGCCTTGACGGCGAGCCGACGATGATCCTCATCGACGAGGGCTGGAAGGCGCTCGACGACGAGGTCTTCGCGGCCCGTATCCGTGACTGGCTCAAGACGCTGCGCAAGCGCAATGCGCTGGTGGGCTTCGCCACCCAGTCGGCGCGCGATGCGCTGGATTCCAAGATCGCCACGGCCTTGGTCGAACAGACCGCGACGATGATCTTCATGCCCAATTCGCGCGCGCGGGCCGAGGATTACTGCGAAGGCTTCGGCCTGTCGCAGCATGAACTTGACGTCATCCGCACGCTGCCGGTGCATTCGCGCTGCTTCCTGATCCGCCAGGCCGATACCTCGGTGGTGGTGCGCCTCGACCTTGCCGGTATGCCTGAGGTTCTCACCGTCCTGTCGGGCCGTGAGAGCACTGTACGCAAGCTCGACCAGCTTCGTGAACGCTATGGTGATGCCCCGGAAGGCTGGTATCCGGTCCTGACTGGAATGCAGTGGCCGACAGAGGGTGAAGGCGGCGAGCTCTGGACCGAGGCGGCGGAGTAAGCGCCATGGCGAACGCCTGCGAGCAGCTCACCGAAGTCGCTTCCGCCGGGGTCGCCCCGGCGCTGCGCGCTGTCGACTGCGTAGCCAACGAGATGGCCGCTTCCGCATTCGGACGGCTGTTCGGCGCGGGCGGGGCGATGGGGCCGGTCCTTACGATCCTGCTTACGCTCTACATCGCCTTTTTCGCGTTCTCGCTGCTTACCGGGCGTTCCAGCCTTGGCATTTCAGCGCTCACCCCGCGCATGTTGCGTCTGGGCGTGGTACTGACGTTTGCCACCAGCTGGATCGCCTATCAGGGCGTGGTCTGGAACCTCGCCGTAGGTGGACCGGACTGGATCGCGGGCGTGCTGATGGGGGCAAAAGGCTCGGCGACGCAGCTTTTCGGTGACCGGATCGATATTGTCTTCAGCGCCATCAACGACATTTCCGAAGCCACTTCCAACGCAGGCGGCGCAGCGCAGGACGGGGGCGGTGCGGCCGCTGCCGGTGCCGCCGTTGCCGCTAAGGGCGCAGGCGGGCTGTTCACGCCCGAAAGCGTGATGTGGATGGGCGCGCTGCTGCTGCTGCTGGGCACTGTGGGCGTGCTGCTTACCGCGCGCATCGCGCTGGGCGTGCTGCTCGCTCTGGGGCCGATCTTCGTCATAATGGCGCTGTTCGGCGGCACGCGCGGACTGACCGCAGGCTGGCTGCGCGGTGTAGTGCTGACCGCCGTTACCCCGCTGTTCGTAGTGCTGGGCGGCGGGATCACGCTGGAACTGCTTGTGCCGATCATTTCCGGCCTTGTCGAAAACGCCAATGCCGGCGAGATCGACGGGCGGGGAGCAATGGCGTTCTTCCTTGTCGCCTCGGTGCATGTCGCGCTGATGGTGATGGTGGTGAAAGTGGCCGCGACGATGGTGTCGGGCTGGCAGGTCTTTGGCCTGGGCGCCGATAATGAGCGGGAACGCTCCGGCTCCTCCGGGCAGGCTGCGGCGCCGGCTCCGGCCAGTGCGCCCGCGCCTGCGGCTTCCAGCTATCAGGGCCGCACTTCGGTGATTGCTGCGGCAGGTGCTTCCGCCATGGCCGAAGCGCCGGGGCAAGGACATAGCAGCGGCGGGCGTTCGGGTGACCGCCGAACCGTGGTAACGCAAGTCGTGGGCGGCGGCATCGAACCCTTGCGGCAGGGCGAATCGGCCCCGCGCGCTCGCGGGATCGGCAGCCGCTTTCGCGCATCGAACGACACCGGCAGATCGCCGGCGAAGGAGAAGACACGATGATCCGCGCAACCATGCGCAACCTCGCCGCCGCAGTGAGCCTGGTCGCGCTGACGCTGGCTGCTCCGGCGCAGGCCGATGAGCGGCTTGTCGCCCACGCTTTCAGCGACAACGAGGTCGTGCGTATCGACGGCCGGGCCGGTGTGCAGGCGACCATCGCCTTCGGCGAGGGCGAGGCCATCGAAAACGTCGCGGTCGGCGATTCGCAGGCCTGGCAGATCACGCCGAACAAGCGTGCAGACCTGCTCTTCGTGAAGCCGCTCGAAAGCACGGCGCGCACCAACATGACGGTGGTGACCAACCGCCACACCTATTTCTTCGACCTTGTCGCCACCACCAAGGCAAGGCCGCTCTACATGCTGCGCTTTACCTACAAGGACGAGCCGAAAATGGCGGCAGACGGCAGCGGGCTTGCATCGCTCGACCCGGCCGAACAGGCGCTGGCCGCCGGCAACCCTCTGGGCATGCCGGCCGACCCGGCGGCGCTCAACTTCGCGTGGAAGCGCGTTGGCGTCGAGAAGCTGATGCCCTCGCGCGTCTACGACGATGGCATGTCGACTTACCTGCTCTGGCCGGACAAGGCGGCGATCCCTGCGATCCTCGTCACCAACGAGAAGGGCGACGAAGGCCCGGTGAACTATGCCGTGCGCGGCGCCACGATCGTGCTGGAGGACGTGCCGAACTCGATCGTCCTGCGCTCAGGGAAGTCGAAAGCGGAACTGGTGAATTCGTTGCCTCTCGCCTCGCGTCCGGCACCGGCCGCGCCGGCAGCTACGCCGGTTCCCACGCTCCAGCCTGTCGTGGCAACTGCTACTCCATCTTCGCTCACGCCGTCCGCCGGAACAGCGGCACTCACTTCTTCGGGGAACTGAAACATGGCGCCGAATTCCTCGATCCGCGAACGCTTTTCCCGTGCCGATGCAACCGATCCGCGGGACGGTGAGGGTGCTCAGGTCATCGACCTGGCCACTCGCAACGTCCTGCCGCAGGTCAGCCAGCGCAAGAAGGCAGATGGCCTCGGTCTTGCCGCCGGTGTCCTGATCGTGGCGGCGCTGGGCGGGCTGACGCTGTGGTCGATGGACTCGGCGCGCAATCCGGCGGGCCTCAAGCCGGCGGTTCCGGCGCCGCAACCGGTTCCGGCGCCTGCCGCCGTGGTTTCTGCGCCCGCACCGGCAGTTATGCCGGCGCCGCTTCCCGAGCCCGCCCCCGCCCCGGTACTTGCCGCGCCGCCTGCGACCGCGGCAGTCCCCCAGGCCAACCCTTATGCCAGCCCCACGGTCGTTTTCGACGTGGGAACCGGCGCGGCCGTAGCCGTCGGGGGAGCTGCCGGAGAAGCCGCGAAAGGCGGCACTGCCAACGACGATTTCGCCGCCCGCATCGGCGGCCCCGGGACGACTGCGGCGGCCAGCCATTCTTTCGATCCGGCCACCACGGTAACGCAGGGCACGCTGATCCCCGCCGTGCTGGAAACCGCAATCGACACTGATGTGCCCGGCTATGTCCGCGCTATCGTTTCGACCGACGTGCGCAGCTTCGACGGCAAGCGCGTACTGGTCCCGCGCTCCTCGCGCCTGATCGGCCAGTACAAGAGCGGCCTGACGGCGGGCCAGAAGCGCGCTTATGTTATCTGGTCGCGCCTGATCCGCCCGGACGGAGTGTCGGTGAACCTGGGTTCGCCCGCCGTTTCCTTCGGCGGCGAGACTGGCCTGCCCGGCAAGGTAAACAGCCATTTCTTCGAGCGTTTCGGCTCGGCGATGCTGCTTTCGGTGGTCGGCGGACTGACGACGCTGGCGTCCAGCGGTTCGAACGTGATCGTGTCCGGCGGCGGTTCCGCGGCATCGAGCGCGGTGCAGAGCGGCGCGCAGATCGGCCCGACCATCCGCGTGCGTCAGGGTGAGCCGATCCGTGTGTTCACTGCCAAGGATCTGGACTTCAGCCAGGTCCAGTGACGCACCATGGCCGATATTCTCACCTTGCAGCCGCAATTGGCGCAGTCCCCCGTGGCTGATGTGATCGCCGATGCCGCCGCCGCGCGCAGCGTCTATCTTGACGCCTACCTCGCGCCTTTGCGCCCCTGGCTCGAGCGCGAGACGGTCACTGAAATCCTCGTTAACCGCCCCGGCGAGATCTGGGTCGAGGATGCCGCGCTTTCAGGAATGCAGTGCGTGGCATTACCGCAGATGGACAACCGCCTGCTGCAGCGCCTCGCCGAACAGGTCGCGCGGATCAGCCATCAGGGCATCAACCGCGAACACCCGCTGCTTTCGGCGACGCTGCCGGCTTATGGCGGTCAGTCGGGCGCGCGTATCCAGCTTGTCGGCCCGCCTGCCACGCGCGCCAACTGGGCGCTGGCGATTCGCCGGCACCGGTTGCTGGAACTGCCGCTGGATGCCTATGATCGCGGGCCGATCACGGTGCCGGCCGAAGCGCCGACGCCAGATCCCATGGCCGAGCCGATCGCGTTCCTGCGCGATGCCATCCGCCGCCGCCGCACGATCCTGATTTCCGGCGGTACGTCTACCGGCAAGACCACGTTCCTCAACGCGATGCTCACGGAAATCCCTGAGCAGGAACGCGTCGTGCTGGTGGAGGATACTGCCGAACTGCGCCTGCCCGGCGCCAATGGCGTAGGCCTCATCGCGGTGAAGGGCGAACTGGGCGAGGCCAAGGTTTCGGCCAACGACCTGCTGCAGGCGGCGCTGCGCCTGCGCCCCGACCGTATCGTGCTGGGCGAGCTGCGCGGCACCGAGACGGTCAGCTTCCTACGGGCGATCAACACCGGACATCCGGGTTCCTTCTCGACCGTCCACGCCAACAGCCCGCGCGGCGCGCTGGAACAGATCGCGCTGATGTCGATGCAGACCGGCATCGGCCTGACGCGGGCGGAGACGCTGGAATATGCCGCGTCGGTGATCGACATCGTGGTGCAGCTCGACCGCAGCGGCGGCAAGCGCGGCATTTCGGCGATCGCGCAGAGTTCCACGCTGGTCTGAACGTCGTGAAGATCCTCCCCTTCAAAAGGGGAGGGTCCAGGGATCACGCTTCGATCAGCGCACCTTCGCGTGTCTGTACCCGCCAGGTCAGGCCCAGCCAGTCGGCCAGGGTTTTGAGGTCCTTACCATTGCCGGGGCCGTAGAGCGGACCCGCCGGTTCACCCAGCGACAGCACCAGCACATCGCCCTCTATCGTCAGCCCGGAGGCCGCCATGCCCTGCGCGGTGCCGCCCGTCAGGCGGCGGCAGAGGCGCACGGCCAGGCCCCAGCCGATCGCGCGGTCGAGGTCGGCCTTTTCGGCCAGCCGGGCAAAATCGGTCGGCGCTGCGGTGAGGCCCGAGTTGGCGAATACGGTCATCGCCATCATCCCACGGCCGCGCATGTCGAGGCCGATCCAGCGTTTGCGCAGGGCCCAGGTCAGCGCTTCCTCGGTGCGCATGTTGGGCTCGGTGCGCATCGCGGCAAGGGCGAGCAGGCCGGCAGCGGTCCGCAGGTCGCGGTCGTCATCGGCGCCCGGGCAGGCCGGAGCGGTCCACAGGGCCACGCGCGCGGCATCGTCTGCGTCAACGCGCGCGCCTTGCGCGAAAGCGGCGACGCTGGCGAGCATGGGGCTTTCCTGCTGGACGGCGGCGGGCAGCTGCATGTGCAGTAGTCCCTCTCGCAGACCCCACGAGGAAAAGACCAGATGCGAAGGGTGCAGGTTGCCGATCGTCTGCGCCATCAGGGCCGCGGCATCGGGCAGGGTGGCCAGGCGCGAGCTGGAGATGCGCGGGTCCGGGTCCTCCACCTTGCCCTTCGCGAATTCGCGGGCGAGGTGGAGTGCTTCCGAAGCGGGAAGCTCAAAGCCATGCGGATCGTCCACCGGCCAGCCCAGCACGCGCATCGCCTGAAGCGCCAGTGCCCGCCACGAACCGCCGACGATGTAGAGCGGCAACCCGCGAGCGCGGTTGCTGGCCGCATCCCAGCCCCTTGCATCGAGGCCTGCGCGCACTGCACCGGCGAATTTCTGCGGACCCAGCGCGCGCATGTCGGGCAGGCGCAGGGTGCCGAAGGGCAGGGTGATGCCGCCGGGGCGGATGCCCTGCGCGTCAATCTCGACCAGTTCGAGGCTGCCCCCGCCAAGGTCCGCCACCACGCCGCGCGCGCCGGGGAAGGCGGCGATCACGCCGGTGGCGCTGGCACGGGCCTCTTCCTCGCCGGAAAGCAGGCGGGGGGAAAGGCCGAAGCTGCGCACGGCGTCGAGGAATTCAGGGCCGTTGGCGGCGTCACGCGCTGCGGCGGTGGCGACGCATTCGACGTTGTCCACCCCCATCAGCCGCAGCAGTGCCGCGAAACGGGCCAGCGCCGCCAGTGCAGCGCGCATCGACTTGTCGGAGATCGCGCCGGTACGGCCGAGGTCCTTGCCGAGCCGGGCGTTGACCTTCTCGTTGAGCACGACGACGGGTGCACGCGGCGGCCCGTTGTAGACGACAAGGCGCACCGTGTTCGAGCCGATGTCGATGATGGCGCGCTTGGCGCTGGACTGGCTAATGCCGATCATTGTGTTCAATACGCACCGTAAGGGCCTAAGTTGCCCTGCCTATGTCAGATAGTGCCGCGTCTTAGCGAGAGCTTGGGCACTTTTCGTCCACTGTCCAGTGCCGCACCGCGCCCGGAAAGCGACGGATTGGTCATGAAGTAGCGGTGCAGGTTGAAGGGATTTCCCACCTCGCCAATGCGCTGATAGGTTCCGTCCGGCGCGCAGATCCAGCTTTGTTCGGTGTCGATCAGGTTGGCGAGCATCACCTGGTCGAGAATCTGGTCGTGCACCGTCTTGTTGCGGATCGGCAGCAGCACTTCCACGCGGCGGTCGAGGTTGCGGCTCATGCCATCGGCCGAGGTGATGAACAGCTTGGCGCGGCGGTTGGGCAGGTGCGCGCCGTTGGCGAAAGCCCATATGCGCGCGTGTTCCAGGAAGCGGCCGATGATCGACTTGACCATGATATTCTCGGACAGGCCGGGAATGCCGGGGCGCAGGCAGCAGATGCCGCGTATCACCAGATCGATGTCCACGCCCGCACGGCTGGCGGCGTAGAGCCGGTCGATGATGGCCGGGTCGGTCAGCGAGTTGAGCTTGGCCCAGATCGCGGCGGGCTTGCCTGCCTCGGCATTGGCGATTTCCGCGTCGATGCACTCGTTCAGGGTCGAGCGCAGCGAGATCGGCGAGATCGACAGGCTTTCCGTGCCCTTGGGTTCGACGTAGCCAGTGATGAAGTTGAACAGCCGCCCGACGTCGCGCCCTGCCGCCGGATCGGCGGTGAAGTACGAGATGTCGGTATAGATACGCGCGGTGAAGGGGTGATAGTTGCCGGTGCCGAAGTGGCAATACGTGCGATAGCTCTCACCTTCACGGCGGACCACCATCGAAACCTTGGCGTGGGTTTTCCAGTCCACGAAGCCGTAGATCACCTGCACGCCTGCGCGTTCCAGCTGGCTGGCCCAGAGCAGGTTCTGTTCCTCGTCGAAGCGGGCTTTCAACTCGACCACGGCGGTGACGGACTTGCCCTGCTCGGCGGCGTAGATCAGCGCGGAGATGATCGCCGACTGCTTGCCCGCGCGGTAAAGCGTCTGCTTGATCGCCACCACGTCCGGATCGCGCGCTGCCTGGCGCAGATAATCGATCACCACCTCGAAACTCTCGTAGGGGTGCTGGATGACGATGTCCTTCTCGCGAATGGCGGCGAAGATGTCGCCGTCATGCTCGAGAATGCGTTCGGGATAACGCGGGGAATACGGCTCGAACTTGAGTTCGGGGCGGTCCTCGTCGCAGATCACGGAAAGGCCGGAGAAGCCGATGATGCCCTCGGTCTTCATGATGAGGGCCTTGTCGAGGCCCAACTGCCGGCGCAGAAGTTCTTCGGCCGCCGGGTCGAAATTGCCCTGCAATTGCAGCACGATGACGAGGCCGCGGCGGCGGCGCTGGATCGCGGTGCGGTAATAGCGCACCAGATCCTCGGCATCCTCCTCGATTTCGATGTCGCTGTCGCGCAGGATGCGGAACACCCCGTGCCCGTTCAGGGCGAAGCCGGGGAACAGTTCGGCCGTGTTGCGGCAGATGATGTCCTCGATCGAGATCCACGCCGCCTTTTCGCCGGGAATGCGCACGAAGCGCGGCAGCGGCGCGGGGATCAGCACCATCTCCATCACCGGCGCGTCGTCCGCCACGCGGGTCAGCGAGAACAGCACGCCGATGCCCTGGTTGGCGACGAAGGGGAAGGGGTGCGCCGGGTCGATCGCCTGGGGGGTGATCACCGGCATTACGTGTTCGATGAAATAGTCGCGCAGCCAGCGCTCACGCTCACGGTCGAGCTTGTCGTTCTCGCCGATGACGGCGACTCCGGCCTCGGCCAACTGGACTTTCAGCGCTTCCCATGAGTTCTGCTGGACCTGCTCCAGTTCCAGCACTTTCTCGTGAGTGACGGCCAGCGCCTGCTGCGGCGTCAGTCCGTCGATCGAGATTTCCTCGATCTGGCGGCGCACCTGCCCGGCGAGGCCTGCAACGCGCACCATCAGGAATTCGTCGATGTTGCTGCCGGAGATCGACAGGAACCGCAGCCTTTCCAGCAGCGGGTAATCGGGATTGGAGGCTTCGGCCAGAACCCGCTCGTTGAAGGCGAGCCAGCTCAGTTCGCGATTAAAGTACCGCGCGGGCTGCGTACCCAGGTCCGCAGTTTCTCCGTTTTCGCGGGCTGCTTCGGTTTCGTCGCTAACTTCCAGCATATCCATCTTTTTCACCCGAGGCCCTTTTGCATGCCACGATGACACAACTGCGGCAATCTTTCCCGTCACGACGAAGTGTTGCCGAATTCGTTCGAGGTGCCAAGTGAACATCGTTGCGGTGCAGCATCGTTTCGCGCACACTCCCCCTCGATGATCAAGGCCGCTTTGCACCACCTCACCCGCTACCGCTATTCGCGGCGCATTCGTCTCGGCCCTCAGGTTATCCGGCTTCGCCCGGCGCCGCACAGCCGGACGGAGGTTCCCAACTACTCGCTGACGATCAGCCCGCCCGAGCATTTCCTGAACTGGCAGCAGGACCCGCACGGCAACTGGCTGGCGCGGGTGGTGTTCCCCGATCCGGTCGATCACTTCTCGATCGAGGTGGACCTGCTGGCCGAACTGGCTGTCATCAACCCTTTCGATTTCTTCGTGGAACCCGAAGCGGAGGAATACCCCTTCGCCTATTCGCCAGATATGAATACGGATCTTTCGGCCTATTTCGAGGTCGAGGAGCAGGGGCCGCTGTTCGAGGCGCTGGTCGCCGCTCACGCCGATTACGAAGGCCGCACGGTAGACTTCCTGGTCGACATCAACAGCAAGCTCCAGCAGCGCATCGGTTATGTGATCCGCATGGAATCGGGCGTGATGGAGCCTGAGGAGACGCTGGACGTCGGCATCGGATCGTGCCGCGATTCGGCTTGGCTGCTGGTGCAGTTGCTGCGCCGCCTGGGCTTCGCCGCACGCTTTGTCTCGGGCTATTCGATCCAGCTTGTTGCCGATGTGCTGCCCAAGGAAGGGCCGGTCGGCGTGCTGCAGGACGTCACCGACCTTCACGCCTGGGCCGAGGCCTTTGTGCCCGGCGCGGGCTGGATCGGCCTCGATGCGACGTCAGGCATGTTCGCGGGCGAGGGCCACATTCCGCTCTGCGCGACGCCGCACTACCGCTCCGCCACCCCGATCGAGGGCATGGCCGAGCCCGCCGAAGTCGACTTCGATTTCGCGATGGACGTCAGCCGCATCGCCGAGGCCGTGCGCATCACCAAGCCCTTCACCGACGACCGCTGGGAAGCCCTGCTCGCACTGGGCGACAAGGTGGACGAGGACCTGAACGCAGGCGGCGTCAACCTGACGATGGGCGGCGAGCCCACCTTCATCGCCGCCACCGATTTCGAGGCGGACGAGTGGAACAGCGGCGCCGTCGGCCCCACCAAGGCCGCTTATGCCGACAAGCTGATCCGCCTGCTGCGCACCAAGTTCGCGCCCGGTTCTCTGCTCCATCACGGGCAGGGTAAATGGTATCCCGGAGAAACCCTGCCGCGCTGGGGGTACTCCATCTACTGGCGCAAGGACGGTGTGCCGATCTGGCAGGACGATAGCCTGATCGCCGGCGAAAAGCCGCTGGAAAAGGGCGGCGATCCCGATCCGCTGCCCACCATCGACATCCTTTCCGCCGCGAACCTGCTGGCCGCTGCCGCCGAAGGGCTGGGCCTCGACGCGGACTTCGTCCAGCCGGTCTTCGAAGACCGGGGCGTGTGGATGCTGCGCGAGGACGAACTGGCGGTGAACGTCACCCCGCTCGACCCCAGTATCGAGGATGAGGAACTGGCGCGCCGTTTCCGCCGCACGTACCGGCGCGGGCTGGACAAGCCGGTGGGCTTCGTGCTGCCGGTGCAGCGCTGGAACAGCAAGGACCAGTCGATCCCGCGCTGGCGCTCCGAGCATTGGCGCGTGCGCAAGGGCCTGCTGACGGCGGTGCCGGGCGATAGCGCCATCGGTTACCGCCTGCCGCTGGGGTCGCTGCCTTACGTGGCGCCGAAGGATTTCCCCTATATCCACCCCCGCGACACGGCAGAGGAGCGTGAGCCGCTCGCCGATTTCCGCGTGCAGGTCACTGAGCAGGCTAACGCCAACCAGACCAATGACGGCGGCCCGCAGCGTTTCCGCGCCGTGCCTGAGCCGAAGTCTTTCGCGGAAGCCCCGGTAGAGGCGGACATCATCAAGGGCGCGGTGCGCACCGCCGTCACGGTGGAGCCGCGCGGCGATTACCTCGCCGTGTTCATCCCGCCGACCGAGGCGCTGGAGGATTACCTCGAACTAGTCGCCTCGATCGAGGTCGTGGCCGAGGAAATGAAGCTGCCGGTGCGGATCGAGGGCTACGGCCCGCCGCCGGACCCGCGCCTCATGGTCCTCAAGATCACGCCCGATCCCGGCGTCATCGAAGTCAACATCCACCCCAGCGCTTCGTGGCGCGAGACGGTGGAGATTACCGAAACGCTCTACGACTGTGCGCGCGAAATCGGCCTCACCGCAGACAAGTTCATGGTCGACGGCCGCTCGATCGGCACCGGCGGCGGCAATCACATCGTGCTGGGCGGGCCGACCCTGCTCGACAGCCCGTTCATCCGCCGCCCGGACATGCTGAAAAGCTTTATCACGTACTGGCAGCGGCATCCTTCGCTGAGCTACCTGTTCTCCGGCCTGTTCATCGGCCCGACCAGCCAGGCGCCGCGTATCGACGAGGCACGCCACGATTCGCTTTACGAGCTGGAAATCGCGCTGGCGCAGGTGCCCGGGCCGAGCGAAGCGCAGCCCGCGCCCTGGGTGGTCGACCGTTTGTTCCGAAACCTGCTCGTCGATGTGACCGGCAATACCCACCGCACCGAAATCTGCATCGACAAGATGTTCAGCCCGGACGGACCCACAGGCCGCCTCGGCCTTGTGGAGTTCAGGGGCTTCGAAATGCCGCCTGAGCCGCGCATGTCCTGCGCGCAGCAATTGCTGATCCGGGCGCTGGCGGCATGGTTCTGGCGTGAGCCGGTCGAAGGGCCGCTGGTCCGCTGGGGCACGCAGCTTCACGACCGTTTCATGCTGGGCGAATTCGTCTGGGCCGACTTCCTGGGAGTCCTCGACGACCTGCGGATGGCGGGTTACGACTTCGACCCGAAGTGGTTCGAGGCGCAGCGCATGTTCCGCTTCCCGATCCACGGCGAAGTCGAGGGCGGCGGCGTATCGCTGGAAATCAGCCACGCGCTGGAGCCGTGGAACGTGCTGGGCGAAACCGGCGCGATCGGCGGCACCGTGCGCTATGTCGATAGCTCGACAGAGCGTTTGCAGGTAAAGGCCACCGGCCTTGTTCCCGGCCGCCATGTCATCACCTGCAATGGCCGACAGGTTCCGCTGACGGTAGTGGGGATGGGCGCCAAGGGCTCGCAAGGCGTTGGCGGCGTGCGCTACAAGGCGTGGTTCCCGGCGGAATGCCTGCATCCGATGGTGCCCGCGCATCCGCCGCTGACTTTCGACATCTACGACTTGTGGAACGGGCGCTCGCTGGGCGGGTGTGTTTATCATGTCGCCCATCCCGGCGGGCGCAACTACGATACGATGCCCGTCAACGGCTACGAAGCGGAGGCGCGGCGCAAGGCGCGCTTCCAGGAACACGGCCATTCGCCAGGCCCGCTACCGCATCCGTTCGAGGAATCGGCGAGCGAATTTCCCTATACTCTCGACCTGAGGCGACCTGCCCGGCTAATGTAGGGGATGGTGCCCACGTTTTCCGTTTGCTGTTGTTCAGAGCCTTCTCCGTCAGGGGAAGGACAATCGGACGTTTCTTCCGTCCGTCTTCCTGAACTCGTTTCAGGCTCTATCGGGCAGCATATCCTTCCGACCTGGTTTGCCAATCGGACTGGCGGTCTACGGCCTCAAGGCGCGAGGCCGACCGCGCAATGGGCCCTGAAACAAGTTCGGGGTGGCGAAATGAAGGGAAGCCGGGCGTTCGGCGCAGATGCGTTCGTGCGGTTTGCACGGCAATGGCCATGACAGCCGAAACCAAGCCCGAAGTAGCCCCGTCACCCGGCTGGCTCGACGATTATGCCGCGAAGGGATCGGGCGGCGATCTCTACGGCGATGCCTCGCCGGTCGTGGCGGAATGCTGGCGCAAGGTCGCGTCCGGCCTCGCTGCACTGACCGATGGCGATCCTTCCGCCCTTCAGGACGCCACCGCTCGCCATGCGGCTGACCTTGGCCTCGCCTTCCGCCTCACCGGGGCCGAGGACGAACGATCCTGGCCGCTCAACGCCATTCCCCTGATCGTCGGCGCCGACGAATGGGCCGAGGTCGAACGCGGCCTCGTCCAGCGCGCCGAACTGATGGAGACGCTTGCCGCCGACATCTACGGCCCGCAGAAGCTGGTGAAAGACGGCCACCTGCCCGCCGCCGTGGTCGCCGGAAGCCCGTTTTTCGCGCGCAAGATGATCGGCCGCAGTCCGCCGGGCGGGCGCTTCATCCACGTCTACGCCGCCGACCTAGCACGCGGTCCGGGCGGGCAGTGGCGGGTGCTGCAGGACCGCGTGCGCGTGGCTGGCGGCGTGGGCTATGCGCTGGAAAACCGCCTCGCGATGTCGCGCGCGGTGGGCAACCTCCTTGCGGACGCCCATGCTCGCCGCCTCTCCGATTTCTTCTCGCAGATGCAGGGCGGCATGGCCGCCGCCTGCCGGCGCGAGAACCCGCGCATCGCGCTGCTCACCCCCGGCCGCTTCAACCAGACTTATGCCGAGCAGGCGCATCTTGCCCGCTACCTCGGCCTGCCGCTGGTCGAGGGGCGCGACCTTACCGTGCTGGACGACCGGCTGTACGTGGGCACGATCGCGGGGCCGAAGCGCGTCGATGCGCTCTGGCGCTGGATCGACACCACCGCGCTTGACCCGCTTTCTTTCGATGCGAAATCGCAGCTTGGGGTTGCCAACCTGTTCGACGCCTGGGCCGGCGGCGGGGTTGAGATGGTCAACTGGCCCGGCGTCGAGGTGCTCGAATCGGCTGCGTTCGCGGCGTTCATGCCGCGCCTGTGCCGTGTCCTGCTGGGCGAGGCGCCGATCCTGCCCAATGTGGCCACATGGTGGTGCGGGCAGGCGGTGGAAAGCTCCACCGTCGCTGCGCGGCTGGACGAACTGGCGCTGCTCCCCGCGTTCGGCCAGCCGATCGAGGGGCTGGAAAGCCGCGATCCCGTCGCCGGTGCCGGGCTGAGCGACGCCAAGCGCGCGTCGATCATCGACGCGCTGTGGCGCCGCCCAATGGACTATTGCGGGCAGGAGATCGTCCGCCTTTCCACCACGCCGGCGATCATCGACGGCGAGATCGTTCCTCGTCCCTTCACCGTGCGCGCCTTCGTGGCACGCGACCCCGATGGCGGCTGGAGCGTGATGCCGGGCGGCTTCGTGCGCCTGTCGTCGAATTCGGCGCTGCCCACTTCGTTGATGGGCGCGGGCGATCTGTCGGCGGACCTGTGGATCGTCGACGAGAAGCCGACCAGCCACCACCTCGGCAGCCGCGTGGCGGGGGAACCGCCGATCTCGCGTGGGGGCGGCATCCTCGCCAGTCAGGCGGCGGACAATCTGTTCTGGTTCGGCCGCTACAACGAACGCGCCGAGACCATGGTGCGCATTGTGCGCGCCATTCTCGCCAGCCCAGCAGAGAACGATTCCAGCCCCAGCGAGGAGGGCGGGGTACTGCCGCGCCTGACCGCGCTGCTGCTGCACTGGGGTGCGATCGGCCCGGAGACGGCGAAGCTGTCGGTCGCCAAGATCTGCGCCCGCGCGCTGACCGAAACGCGGCTGCCCAGCGGCGTCGCGTCGCTGATGCGTCGGCGCCAACAGGTAGGCATGGCGCTGCGCGAACGCCTCGCGCGTGATTTCTGGCGGATCGTCAGCCGCCCGATGCCGTCGATCAAGGTGGATCAGCCGCAATCCATGTTGACCAACACGCGGTGGCTGACCGAGCATTTCAGCGCGCTTGCCGGTCTGATTTCCGAGAATATGGTGCGCTCCGCCGCATGGCATTTCCTCGAAATCGGCCAGCGGCTTGAGCGCGCGCAGGCGATCTGCCGCATGGCGCGCCAGTTGATGGCCGGCACCGGAGACGGCGACCCCGCTGCCGCGCTCGGCCTGCTGCTGGACCTGTGCGACAGCCAGATCATCTATCGCAGTCGTTACCTGACCGGGCCGGTCGCCAATCCGGTGCGCGATCTGGTGCTGCTGGACCCCGACAATCCGCGCGCGCTGGTGTTCCAGGTGGACGAGATCGTCGATCATCTAGCCGCGCTGCCCAGCTTGCGGGATGACAATATTCCCGAAGCGCCCCTGCGCGCCGCCCGCGCCCTGCTGGGCGAATTGCAGGCAGCGACCGCCTCGGAAATGACGCCGGAGCGGCTGGAAGCGATCGAGGACCAGCTGCTGGGCCTGTCGGATGCGATTTCGGCGCGCTATTTCCTGCAACTCGATTCCGAAGAAGCGGAAAGGCGTTCGCGGGTCCTGTGATGCGCTACAGTGTCAATCATATCACCACGATCAAATACGCGCAGGCCGTGCGCTTGGCGCAGTTCAACCTGCGGCTGCGCCCGGCAGACTGGGCGGGACAGAGCGTTTCGGACTATACCCTGGAAGTCGATCCGCAGCCGGGGCAGGTGATCGAGGGGCCCGGCGGCTACCACGTCAACGAGGCGCGGTTCGCCCTGCGGGAGCCGACCAGGCAGTTGACCATCGAAAGCCGCTTCACGGTTGAGGTCGAGGCGCTGCCCTTCTTCGTGCGCGACGCGGCGGGGCCGGGGCTGGCCGAACTGCGCGAGCGGGCGATGAAGAAGCCGGACCTGTCCGACCTTGCGCCCGCCTCGTACATCTTCGCCTCTCCCATCGCCCAGCCCGAGGCACGGATCGCGCAGTGGGCGGCGTCCTTCCTGGACGAGGCGATGCCGGTGATGGCAGCGGGCCGTGCGCTGATGTCTGCGATCCACGAAGAATTCACCTACGACGCCGACGCCACCGAAACGGACACGCCGCCACTGGAGGCTTTCGTGAAGCGGCATGGGGTGTGTCAGGACTTCAGCCACGTCATGATCATTGCTGCGCGCGCGCATGGCATTCCGGCGGCCTATGTCAGCGGCTACCTGCGCACCCTGCCGCCGCCTGGCAAGGAACGCCTCGTCGGTGCCGACGCGATGCACGCCTGGGTAAACCTGTGGTGTGGCGAGGAACTGGGGTGGATCGGCTTCGATCCGACCAACAACTGCCTAGCCGACAGCGATCACATCTTTCTGGGCATGGGCCGCGATTATTCCGACGTAGCGCCGCTGGACGGCACGTTCCGGGGATCGGCGGGGCAAACGATGTTCGCCTCGGTGGACGTCGCACCGCTGGATTGACCTTCCGATACCTTCCGTTCGTGGGTTGCGAAGCCGGGAGCGTCAGCGCCTGACTTGCGGCGCGCGACTTCGCACAACACGAACGCAAAGGTGCTGGCCTCAGTGGGGGCGCGTGTGATTCGCTCCGGCGCTGGGGGTGGTGCTGGGGCTGGCGCCGGTGCTTGGGACCGGCTCACCCGGAAAGATGCCTGCGATAGCCAGCGCCGCGCCTATTCGCGAAAGCGTTTCCAGCAGGTCGCCAACGCTGTCCTCTGTCACCACCAATTCCAGCGTTTCCCGAGTCGCGCAGGGGCCGCGGTCCCGCAGGCTGGTAATGAGTTCGAGAATCACCGCCTCATGCTCGGACACATGGCTGCATCCCAGTGGGCAGAATGCCAGCGTATCAAGCGCATCGCGGTTGAGCAGCATCATCGCGCGGTGAAATGGCTGAAGCCCCCCGATCATGCGCCAGCGGGCGAATGCGGGCGCCAGAAGCTGGGCCGGGCAGCGCTTCTGGCCGATCGCGGTGACCCATGCGCGCATGGACCAGACGAGGAACCGGCAGCCTTCGTCGAGGGCGGCGAGCGGGCGGTCGACGTATTGATACATGCAGTGACTCCTTAGGGCTTGCATCTGCGAATGATTATCATTAGCTACTGTTGCGCGGCTTGCTCCTCTCGTCAAGCCTGCACCAAGCCCGGAGGAACGCTTGTCATGGGGCGTTCTTCCCATCCTGTGACCTTTGGCCGGGGCGGCTCCTTGCCTTGCTCGTCCCGGCCTTTTTTTCAAAGGTCATAGGAGCCGTCGGAACGGCGGAAATCGGGGGTTCTTCTCAAGCTATGCGCTGTCCCGGCGTTAATCGGGATCGCGTGGGCGCGGGCTTGCTGTGAGCGGTCGCAGCCAAGCGCCCGGCCTAAGGCTGGGCGATTGGGGGACGCTGCGTAGTTATGCCGGTGGACGCACAGCTTCTGCCGCACTTATCCACAGACTCATTCTCTTATTGATGACGCGAATCAGCGATAATCGAAGCCGCCTTTGGGCTGGATCTTGAGCGAGTTCTGCTGGAGCGCCGTCATCAGGTACGAACCGATCAGCATCGGATATTCCAGCATCTGCTTTTCGTCGTAAGTCTGCGCCAGCACATCCCAGGTGGCATCGGCGATGCAGTGGTCTGCCAGCAATTCCTCAACGCCGCGCAGCACGGCCGATTCGTGGGGCGTCCAGCCCGGTGCTTCTGAGCCGTCGATCACACGCTCTATTTCCTCGAGCGTGACGCCGAAGGCCTTGCCGATGTCGACATGCTCGCACCACTCGAACGGTGCGCGGGCAAGCAGGGCCAGGCGCAGGACCGCCAGTTCGCGGTCGCGCGCGGGGATGGTGCCTTTGGCGGCCAGTTCGATACCCAGCACCATCTGGCCCTTGAACATGCCCGGGTGGCGAAGGGTTATCAGGCTGACATCAGGGAAGGGGCGGCTTTCGGGGATGGAGAAGGCAGCGCGAATCGCATCGACCTGTTCCTGTCCTTCCGGGCTGACCTCGGCAAGGGTCAGAGGCGCATAGCGGGGGCCGTGCTCTACCGTCTGGGCAAGGCGTGCGTCTGCGTCGAATTCGTACCGGCCGGTCGTGGGCTGCGTCATTGTAGTGATTATCCTCCTGCGCGAACCGCGCCGACCGGGTTTGTCCGGTTCGAGAAGGGCACTATGCGCGGGCGCGCCGTGGCCGCCAAACGCAGCAGCGATGTTGACGGGCCTATCCGCGCGCGGCGCGAACGGCGGCTCCGCCCGCAAAGGGTGCGATGGCAATGAGGACGAGGCTGGCGGCGGCGGTGAGGGCAAGGCCGCTTGCCCCGCCGGTGCCCAGGCTGCCGGCTCCGAAGATCAGCACCGGCACCGCCATCGGGATCACCAGCAAGCCTGACAGGGCGGCCCCGCCGCGCAGGCCCGCCGTCAGCGCGGCGACCGTCACGCCCAAGGCGGCGAGGCCGGGTGTGCCGGCCAGCAACCCGATCTCGACCACGCGCAGGGTCTTTGCGTCCAGCCCCAGCAGCGCGGCGGCAGGGAGTGCGGCCAGCATCAGGGGCGGGCCGAAGCTCAGCCAGTGGGCGATGACGCGCACGGCGATCACCAGTTCCTCGGAAATGCCGCGCAGGGCCCACTGGTCGAACATGCCGAGTTCGATATCCGGTTCGACGAGCCGGTCGAGCGGCAGGATTGCGGCGAGCAGGGCGGCGACCCAGATCACACCACCGCCGGTGCGGGCCAGCAGCGGGGCGTCCGGCCCGACCGCGAAGGGATAGAGCATCGCCACGGACAAGAAGAACAGCACCGGCAGCATGGCTCCGCCGCCGCGCCCACGCAGCAGGAGGCGGGAAAGATCGCGGCGCAGCAGGGCGGCGATCCGGCCGTTCATGCGGCCTGTTCCTGCAAGGCGAAGTCGGACAGCGGCAGTATGCGCATCGCCGGAAGCCGGAACGTCTGGTGCGAGGCGATCACGGCGATCCCTCCGGCGGCGCAGTGCTGCGCGGTGATCGTCTCGGCCAACTCCACGGCGTGGCCGTCCAACCCGTTGAGCGGCTCGTCGAGGAGCCACACCCTGGCTTTCTGTCCGAGCAACCGGGCGAGCGCGGCGCGCTTCTTCTGTCCGGTGGAGAGATAGCGCACCGGTACATCCAGCAGGGAGACGAGGCCGAGGCGGGCCAGATCGCCAGTCGCCTTGCTCTCCTCCAGTAAGTCAAGCGCGCCCCAGAACGCCAGTGCACGGCCAAGCGGCAGGGCGGGGTCCAGGGCAGGGCGTTCGTCGAGCAGGCCGACGGTCCCTTCCACGCTGACCGAGCCGGCGAAGGCGGGAGCAAGGCCGGCGATGATGCGCAGCAGGCTTGATTTGCCGATGCCGTTGTGGCCGGCAACCTGCAAGGCGTCGCCCGCTTTCAGGTTAAGGGAAAGCCGGGAAAACAGCACCCTGTCGCCCCGGCGGCACGCCAGATCGGTAACGGCGATGGACGTCGGGGAAGGGGCGGCCTCTTGCATGGTGCCGAGCGATAGGAGAAACCCGCTCACCTGCCAAGGAGACCTCGATGCCTATTGCCCGCCTGACCGACGCCGAACGCGGCGATGCGCTGGACAGCCTGCCGGGCTGGTCCTTGCGCGAAGACGGCCTTGCGATCACCCGCGAACTGAAGTTCGCCGATTTCGGCGAGGCTTTCGGCTTCATGACCCGCGTGGCGATCCAGGCCGACAAGGTCGATCACCATCCCGAGTGGTTCAACGTCTACAACAAGGTGCGCATCACCCTGACCACCCACGATGCCGAAGGACTGAGCGTTCGCGACGTGGCGCTGGCGAACTTCATCGACACGATTGCCTGATCCCCCAAGAAACGGGGAGGGGGAAGCCGCGCGTCAAAGCGCCGGGTTGTTATAGCAGTGCCAGGTGAAGATCGCCGCCGCGCCCCGGTGCGGCCGCCAGCTTTCCGCCAGTTCGCGGGTAAGCTTTTCGCTCGGCCGTTCATTCAGTCGCAGCAGCTTGTGCAGGCCCGCCTGAACGGCAAGGTCGCCGGCTGGCCAGATGTCGGGGCGGCCTTCCGCGAAGAGGAGGTAGACCTCTGCCGACCAGCGGCCGATGCCCTTGATCCGCACGAGCTGGGCTATGGCTTCCTCGTCGTCGGCGGGCAGGCCATCGAAGTCGAGGCTGCCGGCGATGACCAGTTCGCACAGCGAGCGGGCATAGCCCTGCTTCTGGCGCGACAGGCCGCAGCCGCGCAGGGCCTCGAATTCGGCGGCGAGCAGGGTTTCGGGTCGGATGCCTTCCCCCAGCAATGTTTCCAGCCGGGTCCACACCGAGGCGGCGGCAGCCACACTCACCTGTTGTCCCACGATCGTGCGAAGCAGGGTGGCATAGCCGGTCGGGCGTATGCGCGGTTCCGGATAACCGGCCACTTCGAGGGCGCGGGCTATCGACGGTTCGATTCGGGCGATGGCGTCCAGCCCCGAACGGAGTTCGTCAGCGGTCAAACCCATGGTTTTGGCTACCTTGCAAAAGAGGGTTGCAGCCTTTAGCAGCCTGCGGGAAGTGCGCATACAACAGCATTTGCGATACAGGATGTATCAAAGGGGAATCGAGAACCATGCCGCAGATCATCGTCGTCAATCAGTCGGGTGAAGAATCCAACATCGAGGCTCCCGAGGGCCGTACCCTGATGGAAGTCATCCGTGATGGCGGTTTCGATGAACTGCTGGCGCTGTGCGGTGGCTGCTGCTCGTGCGCAACCTGCCACGTCCACATCGCCCCCGAATTCATGGACAAGCTGCCCACCATGAGCGAGGACGAGAACGACCTGCTCGACAGCTCCGACCACCGCAACGAGTACTCGCGCCTCTCGTGCCAGGTGGCGATCACCCCGGCCCTCGAAGGCTGCAAGGTTACGATCGCGCAGGAAGACTGAGGTGCGGGTGCATTGATTTGTGCTGGGCAAGGCGCAAATCAATTGCACCTTGGCGAAGAGGTTCCTAACTCTCGCGCCATGACCTCATCCAAGACTGTCGCGCCGCAGGCGCAGCCTTCCACGCTCGACCTCATCGGCAATACCCCGCTCGTCCTCCTCAAGGGGCCGAGCGAGGCTGCCGGCTGTGAAATCTGGGGCAAGTGCGAATTCGCCAACCCCGGCGCCTCGGTGAAGGATCGCGCAGCACTGTGGATCGTGCGCGATGCCGAAGCACGCGGTACGCTGCAGCCGGGCGGCACCATCGTCGAAGGTACGGCCGGCAACACCGGCATCGGCCTCGCGCTGGTCGCCAATGCGCTGGGCTATAAGACCGTGATCGTCATGCCCGAGACGCAGTCGCGCGAGAAGATGGACACCCTGCGGGCACTGGGCGCCGAGCTGGTTCTGGTCCCCGCCGCGCCGTTCTCCAACCCCGGCCATTTCGTCCACACCTCGCGCCGTCTGGCCGAGGACACCGAGGGCGCGATCTGGGCCAACCAGTTCGACAATATCGCCAACCGCAAGGCCCACATCGAAAGCACCGCGCCGGAAATCTGGGCGCAGATGGAAGGCCGCGTCGATGGCTTCACTTGCGCTGCGGGCACCGGCGGTACGCTTGCGGGAGTCGGCATGGGCCTGAAGGCCTTCGACGACAACGTCACCATCGCCCTCAGCGATCCTTACGGCGCCGCGCTCTACAACTATTACGCGCACGGCGAACTCAAGGCCGAAGGGTCGTCGGTCGCCGAGGGCATCGGGCAGGGGCGCATCACTGCCAACCTCGAAGGTGCGCCGGTCGACACCCAGTTCCGCATTTCCGACGAGGAGGGCCTCGAATGGGTCCGCCGCCTGCTGAGCGAGGAAGGGCTGTGCCTGGGCCTGTCATCGGGCATCAACGTGGCCGGCGCCGTGGCGCTGGGCCGCAAGCTGGTGGCCGAAGGCAAGCCGAGCGCACGCGTGGCGACGATCCTGTGCGACACGGGGTTCCGTTACCTGTCCTCGCTCTACAATGCCGAATGGCTGGAAGCGAAGGGATTGCCGGTCTTCCCCTGGCTGGCGAAGTGATGTAAACGGTCCGTCTATGGCAGGAAACATTCCGCCTTTTATGGTCGACACGCAAAGCATCCTCGAACCCTTGCAGGTGCCTACGCACTTCGTGCCGCCTTCTGCGCGCGAACTGCGTTCTCAGGGCGTGCACAGGTTGCAGATTGGCCTATTCGGTCTTTGTGCGATGTTGTTGATCGTGGGCCTCGCAAATATCATCCGCGACCGGCTGCGGCTGGTCGATACGCAGGACCCGATCCAGCAGGTCGTCGCGGTGGACGCCAAGCCCACCAAGACGGCCAGTGATCCGCTGGCCGATATCGGCGTGGTTCCCGCTGCAGAACCCAGCCCGGCTGCGTCTCCGGCGCCGGAGGCTTCGAGTGATCCGGGCGCGCCGGCTGCGCCTTGACCTGATCCTGCTTGCCGTCCTCGCGCTTGCCGGTTGCGGCAAGGGCGACGCGGCATTGCCGCGGGGCTCGGCGGCAATCGGGCTTTACACCAGCCTGCCGATCGCCTGGAACGAAAGCGCCGACATCAGCGGTCTGCTGGCCGACCAGAGCGCGCCGCACTGGGCGCTTGAAGCACTGCGCGGGCGCGGCCCGCTAACCCCGCTCGATACGCTGGCGCCGCTGCGGCTTCCCGCAGACGCGGTGCTGGTGCTGGCGCAGCCGCGCCCGCTCACCCCGCAGGAGAACGTGGCGCTGGACGCCTGGGTGCGGGGCGGCGGGCGCGTGCTGCTGATGGCCGACCCGATGCTCACCGTCCATTCCCCGTTCGGCCCCGGCGATCCCCGACGCCCCCAGGACATCGCGATGCTTTCGCCCATACTTGGCCGCTGGGGACTGGAACTGGCGTTCGACGACGCCCAGCCTGCGGGCGAGCATACCGTGCACCTGCCTGACGGGGATGTGCCGGTGAACCTGCCGGGATTTTTCCGTGTGCCGGGGAATTCCGGGGAAGACGCGGATTCGGGGACGGCCGGGGATGGAGCCGGCCATTGCCGGCTCGAGGCCGCCCGGCTGCTCGCGGACTGCACTGCCGGGAAAGGCCGGGTCATCGCGATTGCGGACGCTGCGTTGCTGGAAATTCCCGAGGATTCGCAAGGTGTGGCGCCGCGGCAGGCGATTCTCGGACGATTGCTGGACCGGCTGTCGGATTCGGCGCGCGCCAGTAAATGATGGGGATGGATGGGGGCGATCCGGGGATCACCGGGGATGCGCCTGAATCCTCCACAAAAACGTTGCGATTCAAGGGATTTGCGGCCATAAGTGTACGA
>Ga0308165_1001083_pt1 | contig 40797 bp, 32 predicted proteins | sample PhyWR2_FD_201032 | JGI IMG/M metagenome (GOLD analysis project Ga0308165, IMG submission 201032) | Phyllosphere microbial communities from UC Gill Tract Community Farm, Albany, California, United States - DLSLW.R2 | ecosystem: Host-associated > Plants > Phyllosphere > Unclassified | place: USA...
CGCTGCCCAGCGGCGGAAAGTCACCCTGCCGCGAAACCAAACCACCATTTCCGCCCATCTGCCCTCCCACAGCAAGTTGTGACCTGCAGCAAGCCCACACAAGACGTTCAACGCAAGTAGCTCACAACCGCCAATGCTCCTTGCCATTCCACTCAGGCCCATGCGCACAAAGCTTCTGCAGCAAGCCTTCGAACGTCGCCCGTTCCGCGGCCGATAGGCAGGACATCATGTCGTTTTCCCGCTTCTCCAGCGCCGGCATGAAGGTGTCATGCATGCGCCGGCCCTCTGCGGTGATGTGAATGGTGAGTCGGCGTTTGTCCTGCGGATCGGACTCGCGGCGCACCAGGCCCTTGGCTTCGAGGGCGGTGATGGCGCGGCTGATATTGTTTTTCAGGTGACCGGAGAAGTCGCAGATGTCGGCCGCCGAAATGCCATCGCGGAAGTAGAGAAAGATCAGCGACAGGATCTCCGGGCGCGTGAGCCCGTGCGTGGCCTCGATGGCACGGAATGATGGCTCGCGGTAGGAGTTAATCATGTAGCCCAGCTTGTAGGCGAAGGGGATTTTCACCCCGTCGAGTATGTCTCTGATGGGCGGCTGCATGGCGAGGTCATTGGGCATGCCGCGAGTATAGGAACAGCGCATGCACCTGGGGAATACCCAGGCCGCATATAGTTCCATATGGAACCATATCGCCCTATACTGCCCTGGCTTCAACCGACAAAGTGACAGCCCTCGATGACCCGAAACTACCTATACAGCGGTACCGCCGAGCACCCGGTATACGCCGATATCGTCGCCGCCCAGCCCGGTGCGCACAAGCCGCCGATCGTCATGGTGCATGGCGGATTCCACAACGGCACGGCCTATCTGGCCACGCCCGACGGGCGCGAAGGCTGGGCCCCGCTCTTTGCACGGCGCGGTCACGATGTGTATGTGATGGACTGGCCCGGCCATGGCCGCTCGCCAAGTTCCACCGCATTCAACGAACTCTCGACGGTGGACGTCGGGCGCTCGCTGGGCGCGCTGCTGCAGGAAATCGGCCCGGCCATCGTGTTCGCGCATTCGGCGGGCGGCCCCATCGCCTGGTGGGTGGCGGAAAATTTCCGTGAGCATGTGGTCGCCGTGGTCGGGCTCGCACCGGGCGCGCCTGCCAATCTCGTGCCCGCGCTTCCGACCGAGCCCGCGGCAGACCCTGGCGGCCATGCCATCTATGCGCCCAGGGATCGCCCGGCCTTTGTCGACCGCGAGTTCATTCGCAAGTTCTGGGCGAACAGCCCCAGGTTTCCACCGCAGGCGTTCGAGGCCTATGCCCGTTCCATAGGGCCGGAAAGCCCGCGCATCCTGAACGAGCGCTTCAACATTGGTGCCAGCGGCTTGTACTTGCAGCACCCCCAAGGGCTCGCCGGCTTGCCCATGCTGGTGCTGACAGGGGACCACGACCCGCGCCACCCCATGGACACAGACGGCCCACTGGCCGCCTTCCTGGGGGCCGACTTCGTCTGGCTGCCCGATCGGGGAATCCTGGGCAACGGCCACATGCTGATGATCGAAGACAACAGCGCGCAGATCGCCGCGCTGGTCGCGGACTGGCTGGATGAACACGGTATTTGAGACAGAACAACAAGGAGACAAGATGCAATCTCACCTGACGCGCCGACAGACGCTCCAGCTGCTGGCCATTCCCGCGACCGGCGCAACGGCACTGGGCAGTCTGGCGCAGGGCAGCGCCTACCCATCGAAGCCCATCAAGATCATCGTTCCCTGGACCGCGGGCGGCGGCGGCGATGCGCTGGTGCGCGCCATGGCACCCGTGCTGGCGCAGCGTCTGGGGCAGCCCGTCATCATCGACAACCGCCCGGGCGCAATAGGCACCATTGGCAGCCTCGCGGGAGCCAGAAGCCCGGCAGACGGCTATACGCTGATCTACGGCACGGCAGATTCGCATTCCATTGCGCCGCACATTCTCAAGCCCACGCCGTATGACGCGCTCAAGGCGTTCACGGCCGTCGCGCCTTTGGGGTTCACGCCGCTCACGGTGATGGTCCATGCCTCGCACCCCGCGAAAACCTTGGCGGAATTCCTGCAACTGGCGCGCCAGGCCAAGGAGCCGCTGACCTATGGCTCCTGGGGGCAGGGAAGTTCGGGCCAGATCATCATGGAAGTGCTCAAGCAGGCCACGGGCGCCGACCTGCTGCATGTGCCCTACAACAGTACCGCGCCGCTGATGCAGGCCCAGCTCGGCAAGCAGATCGATTGCGCCATCATTCCGACGCTGGTCGCGGAGCAGCATGTGGCGGCAGGCACGGTGCGCATGCTGGCCATCACCGCGCCGCAGCGCATGCCGGCCTACCCCCAGGTGCCCACGCTCAGGGAGTTTGGCGTGGCTATCGACATCGGGCCCTGGCTTGGCTTCCTGGCGCCTGCCAGGACACCTGCGGACGTGGTTACCAGGTTGCACTCTGCCATCGAAAGTGCGTTGGGCGAGCACCAAGTCATAGAGAGCATGCGCAAGATGTCTATGGTGATGACGCCCATGGCGATTGCCGCCTACCAGCAGTTCTACGAGCGCGAATACGCGCGCTGGGGAAGCTATATCCGTTCGGCGAAAATCGCGCTCAGTTGACAGGGCCCTGTGCATTGAGTTTGGACTTAGCGGTTCTATGCGCCATCCGGCGCCCCGCCCATGCGCACCGGGCCGCTGCTGATTTCCTCAAGGTGGCAGTGGGCATCCACGCCGCCGGGCGTGACGGCACGGCCTTGGGCGTCGACTTCCCGGATGCCGCCCGCCAGGCCAGCGCCCAGCTGCATGATGCGCCTGTCCTTCACGCCAATGTCGCGGTGCATTTCATCGGCCGCGGTGATCACCCGGGCATTGCGCACCACCAGGTCAAAAGCCGCGGCAGCGGGGGGCGCTCATAGGTGTTCTAGCTTTCTTGACCGGGGCCGTGACGGGTGTTCAGTGCATACGCCAGCCAACAGCGCCTGGCCGTATCGCTGCATGCGGCACGGTAGAAGGCAAATCGTGTGCCAACTTGCGCAACATCCACCACAAAACAAGCAGTATGTGCATACAAAAGCTCAGATGAACAAGCCGATGCTGGCGCCGGATTTGCGTACAGGTCTACCTACTCGGCGCTTTTTGCGCCCTGTCGCAGCCAAACAGTGGGATGCGCGTGTGCCATTGGTGCAGCCGCCCCACATTCGACACAACGTTTTCTCCACGCTGCCCAGCACCGCCCTTCATCAAGGGGCCGCTCAACCCGCACATCAATGCCTTCGCCTTCTTCGATGTCCCATGGCCTACAGGTCGATGCACGCGCGCAGCCCCCGGACGCGCGACGATGGGGCGCTTATCTGCCCGATTTGAGACAGGCAGGCCTTTGACACAACCGGCAGCTTGAACACTGCACCCGTGCATTGCCCGCAGGTACAAGCCTGCCCATTGCCGTCGGCACTGTTCCACTTTGAGCATGTTGTTACAACCGTCTATGATGGAATCTCCACCGAGAGCGACAACAACGACTGCCTTGGACTGCACGCGTCTGAACAGGGCGGAGATTGGGTCATCAGTGCGGCTGCCAAGTTGCCAGTCAGATCGCTGTTGTGTTGACTCGAGTTAAAGCCAACGCCACGCCCACAGGCGAGCCGAAAAAGGGAATGTCCATGCTCGCTACGCATCCAGGTGCCCGGTCGCTTCCGTTGCTCAATCAACTCAGAATGCCGAGAGCGAGAAAGGTGCCGTCCTTTGAACGCGCGCGCTCGATTGGCGCCTGGCTTGGCGGCGGCGTCGGCCTGATGGTGCTGAGTCTGTATGCGTTGGGCTTTCACCCAGCCTCGCCGTGGCTTGCGGGCCTGCCGACGACGCATCCGCATACGGCACTGTGTTTGATGCTGCTCGCGCTGGGCATTGCGCCTGCGTCCGGGCGATCGCCGCGGTGGGCCATGCTGACCAATGTCGCGTTGGCGGCGCTGATCGGGTTTCTCGTGGTCCGATTGACTGTTCCCGCCCTCAGCCATGAGTGGTTCGATGGGTTGGCTGCGTTCGGCGCCGATGGGGTGCAAGGCGTCGCGAATGAACAGCGCACCGCCATGCCGGGTAACGTCGCGACAGCGCTGCTGATGCTGTCCTTTGGCGAGGTGTTGAAGCGCCATCGCCGTCCAGTCGCGTCACAGCTTTTCGCGTGCTGCGCGCTTTCGCTGCTTTTCATCGGCCTGATGTGTCACCTCGGCAGGCTGTCGGGCTTTTGGGGGGCGATCGGGCCCATGACTTTTCTGGGACTCGGAGCATTGGCGGTGGCCTTGCTGCTGGGGACCGCGCGCCATGGCTTCATGCGCGCGCTCACCGCGGACTCCGACGCGGGCCATGTGGCCAGGACGCTGTTGGGAAGCGCCAGCGTGATGGTCTTCTTGATAGGCTGGCTGGTGTCTCGAAGAATCGACAGCCCGGGCATTCCCTTGCCTGCGGACGGTCCTTTGCTGGTGTACCAGATCATGGCCATCATGACCCTGACCTGGGTGGTGATCGCGATTGGCACCAGCCGCGCCGACCGGCTCGACCGCCATCGCCGCGTTGTCGAGCGCCTGTTGTACCGCACCTCGACCAACGACAGCCTCACCGGGCTGCTGACCCGCAACAGCATTGCGCAGCAGCGTGCCCTGCATGCGCCCGAGGACCAGCCCTCGACCAATCTTTTCATTGACCTCGACCGTTTCCGAACGGTCAACGAAGCGCTTGGATCGGTGGAAGGAGACCGGGTGCTGAAGGAAGTTGCGCGGCGACTGCTGAAAGTCACGGACCGGGGGCTGGTCGCCCGCCTGGGAGGCGATGAGTTTGCGCTGTTCGTCGTCGGCATCACCCTCGTCGAGGCCAAGCAGCTCAGTGCCGCGGTAATGGAAGCCCTCAGGCAGCCGTTTGAAATCAAGGGCCGCCACCTGCGCCTGACCGCCAGTGTCGGCATTGCGCACACGGACAACGCCGGCCTGACCGACTTGCGCCAGGCGTCCGACGCGGCGATGTATGTGGCCAAGAGCCGAGGCGGCAATCAGGCCGTGGTGTTCGCTGCGGCGATGCACGATGCGCGGCGCCAGGAAGCCGAACTGGAGCAGGATTTGCGCGAAGCCCTGCTGCGCGAAGGCGAGTTGGGCATGGCGTACCAGCCTGTCGTGCGGGTTTCGGACCGCCAGGTGCTGGCGGTCGAGGCATTGGCGCGCTGGAACCATCCGCGGCTCGGTCTGGTCCCTCCGGACCGTTTCATACAACTCGCGGAGAGGACCGGCCTCATGCTCCCGCTGGGCCTGAAACTCATGCAGATCGCCGTGGCACAGGTCGCCATGTGGGAAGCCACGAGCCCCGGACTGTGTCCGGTACTCAACCTCAACGTGTCCCCGACCCAGTTCGACAGCGGCGACGTCGTGGCCGACATCGCCGCGATGGTGCAGGGCCATGGCCTGACAGCCCATCGCTTCTGTATCGAAGTGACCGAAAGCGCGTTTGCCACCCCCGCCGCCACCCAGGCCCTGACCACCGCGCGCACCCAAGGATTCGGGGTGTCCATGGACGACTTTGGTGTGGGCTACTCCGCACTGTCCCAATTGTCGAAGCTGCCTCTTACATCGGTCAAGCTGGACCGGAGCTTTGTGGTGAATGCCGGACTGTCCAGCGGCGATGGACTGATCTTCGCTGCCATGGCGCAGCTCATCAACTCGCTGGGTTTGACTGTGGTGGCCGAAGGGGTGGAGGACCAGATGCAATACGACTTGATCATGCGCTGCGGCTGCGCCGCGGTGCAGGGCTATCTCATTGCCAGGCCGATGTCTGCTTCGGCGCTCGAAGCCTGGCTGCGCAGCGGCGCGGCAGGCAGCGAGCGACCGCCTGCCGTGGAGATGGCAGCGCCGGCTGCTGCGATATCCTGAAGCCTTGGCGGCCGGGTCTGCCTGGCTTTGCTGCTCAAGCAGCTTGGAGACAATGCGGCGTGCGCGGATACCGCCCACATCGATGTCGCTCGCCAAACGCCGGTGGGTCCAACTGGACAGAAGCAGTCCGGAACTACCGCAGCAGGCTGGTCAGCGCGCTGCGTTCCGAAGCACTGTCCGCCATGGCCACCGGCAAGCGCAGCATCGTCGATGGCTGCTGGTGGGCGGAAAACAGAACGCCGGGCGCCAACAGCACGCCGTCAACCGCGGCTTTGCGGGCCAGCAGTTCGGTATCGCGGGCTGCGTCCACCCAGACAAACATGCCCGCATTCGGCTCCTGGTGCACTTGCAGACCCAGATGGTTCACGAATTTGAGGCAGCGTTGCCGCGCTTCGTCCAATCGCTCGCGCAGGCGCAGCACATGTTTGCGGTACAGGCCATCGGCCAGAATGCGATGCACCACGCGCTCGCCCAGTTCCGATGTGGTCAGGCCGCTGAGCAGTTTGGCATCGGTGAGCGCGGCGATGCGCTGGGGCTGGGCCGCGATGTAGCCCATGCGCAGACTGCCCGCCAGGGTCTTGGAGAAACCGCCGACCAGCATGACGCGGCGCAGCCGGTCCAGTGTCGCCAGGCGCACGGGCTGGTCGGGGTGAAAGTCGGCGTAGGTGTCATCCTCCAAAATAGCAAAGTCATACTGTTCGGCCAGCCGCAGCACGTCATAGGCCACGCCCAGCGTGAGGCTGAAACCCGTGGGGTTGTGCACCGCCGTGTTGGTGATGAACAGTTTGGGGCGGTGGGCTCGCGCCAGTTGCTCCAGCACCTGCAGATCCGGGCCCTCAGGCCCGCGCGGCACGGCCTGCACCTGCAACCCTAGGGAACGCAGCATGCCAAACACCATGAACCATGCCGGGTCCTCGACCAGCACGGTGTCGCCGGGGCGCAGCAGGCTGCGCAAGATCAGGTCCATGCCGTGGGTGACGCCGGCCGTGGTCATGAGCTGCTGCTCGGGGTCCACCGTCAGACCCTGTGTCATCAAATAGCCGGCCAATTGCTGGCGCAGCGCAGCGTAGCCTTGCGGCGCGCCATAGCCCAGCAACTGAATGCCCGCGCTACGGCCCACGGCACGCACGGCGGCGTTGAGCATGTCGTGGTCCATCCAGCTGGAGGGCAAGGTGCCCGCGCCGCCATCGAACTGCGTGCCGTCCACCGTACGGAACATGCTGCGCAGCAGGTAGGGCGTGTCAAAGGCCTGGTCTGCGGCCAGTATCGGTTTCTTGTCCTTGAGCGGTGCTGGTGCTGTGCGCTGTGCGGTCACAAAAAAGCCAGCCCCGGGGCGCGATTGCAAGGCGCCTTGCGCCACCAGGCGGTCATAGGCCAGCACCACGGTGTCGCGGCTCACGCCCGCGTCATCGGCCAGCTGGCGCACCGAGGGCATGCGCGTTCCGGTGCGCAGGCTGTGGCTGTGCAGTAGTTGCGTGCAGTGCGCCACCAACTGCTCCACCAAGGGCGGCAATCCCGGCCCGCGCAGCGGCTGCCAGCCCAGGTCGTTGCTGGCCGCGGCGGACTGGCCGGGGACTGGAGGTGCATCTGGCCGGTTGTTTTTAGCCATACAGTGGGTGTATTGATTAGTGAAACTGTACTGAGACTGTACTGCTTGAGCTACCTAGAATGCAAGCTCTGCATTGGGAGCACGTTATGAATTGGATGCCTGTCAATACCGAGTTTGCCGCGTTGCTGCCGATGGCGATGTTCATCGTCGTCAGCTCCATCACGCCGGGGCCGAACAATGTGATGCTGGCGGCGTCGGGTGCCAACTTTGGCTACCAGCGCAGCGTGCCGCACATGCTGGGCATTTCGGTGGGCGGCGCCGTCATGCTGCTGCTGGTGGGCGCGGGGCTGGGTCAGTTGTTCGAACAGATGCCGCAGTTGTATGTGCTGCTTCAATGGGTAGGCGCGGTATACCTGCTCTGGCTGGCCTGGAAAATTGCGCACAGTGGACGCATACAGCTCGCCCAGGCGCGCCCCAAGCCCCTCAATTTCCTGCAGGCCGCGGCTTTCCAGTGGGTCAATCCCAAGGCCTGGATACTCTCGGTGGGGGTGATCGCCGCCTATACCAACCCGGGTAACTATTGGGCCAGCTTGCTTCTCGGGGCGGTCACCATGCTGGTGGTGAACTACCCCTGCATCAGTGTGTGGACGCTGTTTGGCGCCATCATCGGCGGTTGGCTGCAGTCACCGCGGGCGCTGCAGTTCTTCAATTGGGCCATGGCCGGGCTGCTGCTGCTGTCGCTTTGGCCCCTGCTGGCGGGCCTGCGGTAAAGCACAGGCGCCGCCCGCAGGTTGCGCGCTGGCGCGGCTGCCTGCCGCCCTGGCGGGCTTGCAGCGCACCTATTCAGCCCGCCTGCTGCTCCAGCAACCGGGAGACCACGCGGCGCGCGCGGTTGCCGCCCACGTCGACATGGATGTCGGTCCAGGTCGCGCGCTCGCCGAACTCCTGCATGTTGCGGTACTGGGCTTCGATCACGATGCGGTCTTCGTCGAACGTGAACGCGGTCTGCTGGATCACGGCGTCGACGTTGTCGGGCATATCGGGATGCTTGGTGCTCGACATGCTCCAGAAGTAGTGGCAGGTGTCTTCGGTCTCGGGCGTGATGCCGTGGAAGCCGCGCATGTGAAAACCGCCGCGTTCGGGGTCGTCGATGGCGTCGGTGCCGGGCTCGAGGGCGCCGGTCCAGATGCGCAGATGGCTCACGTCGAACTCGATTTCCTGCCAGCGGTCGCATTTTTCGCCGAACGGCCAGGCAGCCCTGTAGGTAGGCGGCGGCGTGGAGCCCGGCATCAGGCGCACGACCTTGACGCGGTCGCCTTCGGCCGTGACCTTCATCTCGGCGTTCATGTGCAGGCGCGCATTGCCGCCAATCGTCTGCAGGTGCACATAGCCCAGGTGGCTCAGGTCCAGCAGGTTGTCGTGTATCAGCTGCCAGGGCGCGTTGTAGTGGTAGTTGCCGCTGCCGAACTTGTAGCGCGGGTCGTCGTGGAAGGGATAGTCGGGCGGCGCCTTGTCGGGCGCGGCGCCTTCGGCGCGCGGCATCCAGATCCAGACGATCTGGTTCTTCTCCTGCACCTGGTAGGCCTTGACTTTCGCCTTGGACGGAATGCGCTCCTGGCCGGGAATCTCTATGCACTGGCCGCTGGGCGCGTAAAGCATGCCGTGGTAGCCGCAGCGCACGCCCGCGCCCTCGACGGTGCCGCACGACAGCGGCAGCGAGCGGTGGCAGCAGCGGTCTTCCAGCGCCGCGACTTCGCCTTCACCGGTGCGAAACAGCACCACCTTCTGGCCCAGGAAGGTGCGCGCCAGCGGCTTGTCCGTGAGTTCGGACGAAAAGCCGGCGACATACCATTGGTCGAGCGGAAAGCGGCGGGCGTCGGGCGCGCTGGACGCAGCCTGGATGGGAATGCAAGCGGTGGCGGTCATGGAAGTCTCCTGTCTCGTTTTGGGGTGGGGAAATGCAACTGCGGCCTTCAGAGATCGAGCACCAGCAGCGGTGTCTGCGCGCGCGAACAGCAGGGCGTGAACTGGTCGTTGGCGGCGCGCTCGCTGTCGGTGAGAAAGCTGTCGCGGTGCTCCGGCACGCCTTCGAGCACGCGCGTTAGGCAGCTGCCGCAGATGCCCGATTCGCACGAGTACGGCACGTCGACGCCCGCGGCGGTGAGCACTTCGAGCACGCTCTTGTCCTTGGCAATGGCATAGCTCTGGCCCGTGCTGGCCAGGCGCACGCTGAAGGCGCCGTCGGATTCCAAGGCCGTGGCCGTGCCGGCAAAGAACTCGCGGTGCAGCTGCGCCTCGGGCCAGCCATGGCGGCGGGCCGTTTCGAGCACATGGTGCATGAAGCCCGCGGGACCGCAGACATAGAGATGGGCGCCGGCTTCGGGCGCGGCCAGCAGCGCATCGGCGTCGAAACGCTGGGCCGGCTCGCCATCATCGGCATGCAGCTGCACCCGGCCCGCAAACGCCGCTTCGCTGAGCGCTGGCACAAAGGCCATGCGCGCCGCCGACCGGCCGCAGTAGTGCAGCGCGAAATCCTCACTGCTCGAATACAGCGCCTGGGCCATGGCCCAGATCGGCGTGATGCCTATGCCGCCGGCCAGCAGCAGGCTGCGCGCCGCCCCGGGCGCGAGTTCGAAATGATTGCGCGGCGCGCTGATGGTCAGCAGCTGCCCCTCGTGCACCTGCTCGTGCATTGCCACCGAGCCGCCGCGCGACTGCGGCTCGCGCAGCACGGCGATGCGGTAATGGTCGCGCGTTGCCGGGTCGTTGCACAGCGAGTACTGGCGCACCAGCCCGGGCGCGACATGCACGTCGACATGCGCGCCGGCGCTGAACGCCGGCAGCGCCTGGCCTTCGGGATGGACCAGCTCGAAGCTGCAGATGCCTTCGGCTTCCACGCGCCGGCTGTGAACGATGACTTGCAATGCACTCATGGTGGGTAAGGGGCGTTGACGCCCGGCTCGCTGTTGAAACTAGTCTTCGGCCCGACGCCGCTTGGCGCCCTTGGCCTGGGGGAAATGGGTGGCCGCGTATTCCTGCGTCGCGGTCTCCACCGCCGGCAGGTTCTCGTGCAGGCGCCGCAGCATGCTCATCAGCAGTTCGGTCTCGCCGTCATCGAGCACCGACAGAAAAGCGCGCTCGCGCTCCAGCGCCATGCCCATGATCTGGTCGTGCAGCCTGCGGCCTTCGGGAGTGAGCACGGCAATGCGCAGCCGGCCGTCGGCGGCATCGAGCTCGGTGCGAATCAGCCCGCGCTCCTGCATTCCCTTGAGGCAGCGGCTGATCGAGCCCTTGTCCATGCCGATCACGCGCGAGATCTGTTGCGCCGAGATCGCGCCCTCGATGGCCAGCAGCACCAGGCAGCGCCAGGTCTCTATGCCCACATCGAAGATCTCGAGGTAGTGCTGCGAGGCGCCGCGCGAGAGCTTGTTGGCGATCCAGGTCAGATAGGCCGGGACGTAGTGCTCCAGATCCACCACGCGCGGGGCGCTGGAAACGGGGGCGGCGGAAGGCTTGCTGGCGTTCTTTTTGGTCATGGTCGATGAAGTTGGATACAGGAGGTTGTCAGTGGACAGCCATGCCCACCCAACGCTCTAGCGTAGCTTCGTCTGCAAGCAGTTCGGCGGCCGGCGCCGCATGCACCACCGTGCCGTGGTCCAAAATGAGCGCGCGCTGCGCGTAGCGCAGGGCTTCGTCGACCTGCTGCTCGACAATGATGGTGGCGATGCCGGTCTGCTGCGCCATGCGCGCAAACGCCTGCAGCAGCTCCAGCCGTATCAGCGGCGCCAGGCCTTCGAGCGGCTCGTCCAGCAGCAGCAGTTTCGGCTGGCCCAGCAGCGCGCGCGCCACCGACAGCATCTGCTGCTCGCCGCCCGACAGCTGGGTGCCGCCGTTGCGCCGGCGCTCGGCCAGGCGCGGAAACAGCGCATAGGCTTCGTCCAGCGCGCTGCGCGGGCGGCGCTTGAGCCCGGCCAGCAGGTTCTCCTCCACCGTCAGCGAAGGAAAGATGTCGCGCGTCTGCGGCACATAGCCCAGGCCCAGCGCGGCGCGCTGGTGCGGCGCCAGGCCCGCGATGTCCTGGCCCATGAACTGCAGGCTGCCGCTGCGCAGCGGCACCAGGCCCATGATGGCGCGCAGCGCCGTGGTCTTGCCCACGCCGTTGCGGCCTATCATTGCCAGCCGCTCGCCGGCCTGCATCTCGAACGCCAGGCCGTCAAGCACCGTGGTCGGGCCGTAGCCCGCAACGACAGCGCGCAGCGCGAGCAGGGGAGTGGAATGTACGGTCGTCATCTGTTCAGCCTCCGAGGTAAGCGGCGCGCACCGCGGGATCGCGGCGTATGGCGTCGGGGCTGCCGTCGGCGAGCACCGCGCCTTCGGCCAGCACCACGATGCGCGTGGCAAAGCGAAACACCAGGTCCATGTCGTGTTCGATGATCAGCACCGCGAGATCGCGCGGCAGCGCGTCGAGCGCGGCCAGCAGCCGCGCGCCGTCGCCCTTGGGTACGCCGGCCATGGGCTCGTCGAGCAGCAGCACCTTGGGCCGCAAGGCCAGGGCCAGGGCCATTTCAATCAGCCGCTGCTCGCCGTAGGCCAGGTCCTGGGTGGGCGTGGCGGCGTGGGCGCGCAGGCCGAAACGCGCGAGGATGTCGCTGGCCTCGGCCTGCAGCGCGGGGTAGCTGTCCATGCTGCGCCACAGGCGCCCGGTCAGGCCTTCGCGCTCGAACAACGCGAGCTCGATCTGGCGCTGCACCGGGAAATGCGGCGCGAGCGTGGTGATCTGGAAAGTGCGCGCCAGGCCGGCGCGCACGCGTTCGGCCTGGCTGGCGCGCGTGACGTTCTCGCCGCGCAGCCAGATGTCGCCGGCGCTGGGGGCCAGCACGCCGCTGATCTGGTTGACCAGCGTGGTCTTGCCCGCGCCGTTGGGGCCTATCAGCGCCAGACGGTCGCCGGCGCGCAGCGCGAACGAGACATTGCGCGTCACATGCAGGCCGCCAAAGCGCTTGTCCAGCGCCTGCACATCGAGCAGGACTTCGGCTGCGGCGTTCATTGCAGACCTCCCGCGCGCCGGCGCAGCCAGGCCCAGGCCCGCGTGGGCGGAACGAACACCACCAGCATCAGCAGCCCGCCGACGACAAACAGCCAGTGGTAGGGATTGATGGACGCCGCCGTGTGGTGCAGCAGCGTGAACACCGTGGCGCCGACCAGCGCGCCGGTCAGCTGGCCGGCCCCGCCCAGAATGAGCATCACCAGCGCTTCGGCCGACAGCGCAAACGACAGGCTGTCGGTGCCGACCACGGCATTGGTCTGGGCCGACAGCGCGCCGGCGGCGCCGGCCAGCGCTCCGGCGACGGTGTACAGCAGCCACAGCCGGCGAAACACCGGCGTGCCCAGCGCCGCCATGCGCGCACGGTTTTCATGAATGCCGCGCACCGCGAGACCGAACGGCGACTGCACCAGGCGCTGGGCAGCGTAGAACATGAGCACCAGCACCGCCAGCGCGTAGCCGGCGCCGACCCGGCCCTCGAGATCGAACTCGAAGCGGCCCAGCAGCGGCGCCATCGCAAAGCCAGACAGGCCGTCGTCGCCGCCGGTCCAGTCGCGTGCCTTCTGCACCAGGCTCAGCACGATCTGCGACACGGCCACCGTGAGCATCAGAAAGGTGAAGCCCTGGTAGCGCAGCAGGAAGGCGCCCGAGACCAGCGCCGTCAGCGCGCCGGCGGCGCTGCCCACGCCCAGGCCCAGCAAGGGGTCGGCATGCACCTGCAGCGCAAAGATGCCGGCCGCGTACGCGCCCAGGCCGAACAGCGCCGCATGGCCCAGCGTCGCCAGGCCCGCGACGCCGACCACCAGGTCCAGCGACAGCACGAACAGCCCGGCAATGAAGATGCGCGTGATCAGCCCGAGTTGATCGGGAAACAGCGCGCAGGCCGCGAGGCCGGCGATCAGCAGCAGCAACGGCGCGCGCCAGGGCGGCGCGCAGCGCACGGCCTGGGCCGGAACCGGCTGCGCGGGCGCTTTCGCGGCCGTGGACACGGTGGAGGTCATGGGGGAGTTCATCGCTTGAGAAGTCCGTTGGGACGCCAGGCCAGCAGCGCGGCCATGGCGACAAAGAAGAACAGGCTGCCCCAGCCCGAGGCCAGGTAGCGGCTCGCGGTTTCAATCGTGCCCAGCAGCACGGCTGCGACCAGCGAGCCCGCAATCGAGCCCATGCCGCCCACGGCCACCACCACGAGCACCAGCACCAGGTACTTGAGCGCGTAGTACGGCTCCAGCGGCATCAGCTCGGCGCCCAGAATGCCGCCGAAGCCGGCCAGCGCCGCGCCCGCGGCAAAGCTTGCGCACTGCACGCTGCGAATCGGAATGCCCAGCGCCGCGGCCGTGCCGCTGTGGTCCACGGCGGCGCGCAGCCAGACGCCAAAGCGCGTGCGCGTGACGGTCCAGGCGGCGGCGGCCGCCACGGCCAGGCCCGCGCCTATGACCAGCAGGCGCTGCGCGGGCAGGGTGCGAAAGCCCAGGTCGACCGAGCCCGCGAGCAGCGGCGGCAGCGTGATCAGCTGCACCTGCGGGCCCGCAATGGCATTGGTCGTGGCGATCAGTACGAAGCTCAGGCCTATGGTGAACAGCACCTGGTCGAGCTCCTTGCGGCGGTAGAGATGGCGCAGCACCAGCGCCTCGAGCAGCGCGCCCAGCAGCGCCGTGGCGGCGATCGCCAGCGGCACCGCCAGCCAGAAGCTCCACTGCGCTTCGCGCGTGAGCCAGGCCGCGCAGTAGCCGCCGACCATGGCAAACGCGCCATGGCTCAGGTTGACAAAGCGCATCAGCCCCAGCGTGACCGACAGGCCCACGGCGATGACGAACAGCACCATGCCGTAGGCCAGGCCGTCGATCAGGATGTTGAAAAGCGTGTTCATGGCGAACGGCGGCGGCTCACTTGCCCAGGCCGAAGTCGGTCTGCGGGCCGAAGCTCTGCTGCTCCTTGTTGACCAGCTGGCCGCCCGCGCGCTCCACCTTGCGCAGATAGACGTTCTGCGTGATGTGCCGCGTCTTGGCATCGATGCGCACCGGGCCGCGCGGGCTTTCCCACTGCAGCGTGCGCGCCGCGGCCAGCGCCTTGGCGCCGTCCTTCCTGCCGTCCGTGGCTTCAATCATCTTGTGGATCACGTACATGCCGTCCCAGGCGCCCACCGAGGCGTAGTTGGCGACGGCCGCCGGATCGCGCTTCTTCAGCGCGTCGACGAACTTGCGGTTCTCGGGCGAGTCATGCGCACCGGAGTAGTGGAAAGCGGTGGTCAGGCCCAGCGCGGAGTCGCCGAATTTCTGTAGATCGAACTCGTCGGTCTCGGCCGTGCCCAGGAACTGCACGCCGGCCTTGGCCAGACCGTTCTCGTTGTAGGCCTTGACGAAGCCCAGGTTGGGCGGGCCGCCGGGCAGGAAGGTATAGACCGCCTGCGCGCCGCTGGCCTTGATGCGCTGCACGAACGGGCCGAAGTCGGTGGTGGCGATGGGCATGCGTATGCTCTCCACGACAGTGCCGCCCTGTTTGACAAACTCGCTCTTGAACGCGGCTTCGGCATCGATGCCCGGGCCGTAGTCGGTCACGGCCGTGACGACTTTCTTCATGTTCTGCTGCGCGGCCCATTGCGCCAGCGGCACCGTCACCTGCCACAGCGTATAGCTGGTGCGCAGGAAGTACTCGGACTTCTCGGTGATGGCCGAGGTCGCGGCGTTGAACACCACCGTGGGCGTGCGCGACTGCTGGATCAGCGGCGCGACGGCCAGCGCATTGGGCGTGAAGACAAAGCCGCCGAGGTAATCCACCTTGTCCTTGACGATCAGCTCCTGCACCAGCGTCTTGGTCTGGCCCGGGTTGGGGCCGCCGGTGTCGCGGTAGATGAACTCGATGTCCTTGCCCGCGAGCTTGCCCCCCTGGCTGGCCACATAGGCTTCCACGCCCGCCTTGAACAAGGCGCCGTAATGCGCGAAAGGCCCGGAGAACGGCCCTATGACCCCGACCTTGACGGCCGCGCCCTGGGCCAGGGCGGGCGCGCCGGCCAGGGCCAGGCCGGAGGCGGCAATGAGAGCGCGGGCAAGCGTGCGGCGGGAGGGGTTCATCGGGTGTCTCCTGGGTTGGCGCTTGCGTGCAGGCTTGCCGCAAGTCGTGTTGATATGCGTCAAATTATGGTTGGCATACCAACCAGTTGCAATGCCAACTTGTTAGGTGTTTTCCCGGGAGATTGCGGCGACTCAAGATCGGCGTGAGGCCGTGTTCGCTGTGCCCTGGAGCAACAGAACCCCGCTTTCTCGCATCGTCGGCGCTGCGGGCTTGCACCCCTTGCCTATTTCTCATTCACCTGGCCAATCAGATTGTCATCAGCTAAACGCATAGCTGATTTCTGATTTCGCATTGGTGTCTTTTCACTGTGGTGGCGATACTTTGACGCAAGAGCTGGCTCGCCTGTTGCCTTCGTGAAGCGGGATGGGCGTGCATAGCTCCACCAAAGAAACCAGTCGCGCGCAGCGGTCGCCGCGGTGACGGCTGGACATGGAGACAACCTGCTCCCACAAGGACTTGTATGAATGACATTCGCAAGAAGATGGACGACGGTCCGATGACGTCGTTTCAGTGCCTGGCCGTCGCCATCTGCATGATGCTCATCATGCTGGACGGCTTCGACGTTCTCGTCATGGCGTTCACGGCCTCGGCCGTGGCTGCCGAGTGGCAGCTCACCGGCGCGCAACTGGGCGTGCTGTTCAGCTCGGGGCTGATCGGCATGGCCATAGGCTCGCTGTTCGTCGCCCCGCTGGCCGACCGCCTGGGCCGCCAGCCCGTGGTGCTGCTGTGCCTGGTCGTGGTGTCGGCGGGCATGCTGCTGTCGGCCATGGCGCGCAGCCATATCGAGCTCGCAGCCTTGCGCGCCATCACGGGCGTGGGCATAGGCGGCATGCTGGCCAGCGTGGGCGTGATCACTTCGGAGTTCGCGTCGCAGAAATGGCGCAGCACGGCGATCGCGCTGCAGGCCACGGGCTACCCCATAGGCGCGACGCTGGGCGGTCTGATGGCCGCCTGGCTGCTGACCCACCATGGCTGGCGCTCGGTGTTTGTCTTCGGCGGCCTGGCGACGGCGCTGATGATTCCCGTCGTGCTGTGGCGCCTGCCCGAATCGGTGGACTTCCTGCTGGGCCGGCGTCCGGCGCGCGCGCTGGAGAAGCTCAACCGGCTGATGGCGCTCATGGGCCAGGCGCAGGTGTCCCAGCTGCCCGTGCAGCGCGCGGGCGAGGCGCCGCAGGGCAATACCGTCGCAGCGCTGTTTCGCAACGGCCTGGCGCGTCCCACGCTGATCCTGTGGGGCAGCTTCTTCCTGCTGATGTTCAGCGTCTACTTTTCGCTGAGCTGGACGCCCAAGCTGCTGGTCCAGGCCGGCATGTCGACCCAGCAGGGCGTCACGGGCGGCGTGCTGCTCAATCTCGGCGGCATTGTCGGCGGCAGCCTGTTCGGCTTTCTGGCCCTGAAGGCCAAGCTCAAGCACCTGGTGTTCGGCTGCATGCTGCTCTATGCGCTGTTCACCGCGCTGTTCGGCGCCGCGTCGGCCAACCTGGGCTTTGCATTTGCCACGGCCGTGGGCCTGGGCGTGTTCCTGTTTGCCTCCATGGCCGGCCTGTACGGCCTGGTGCCTGCAACCTACCCGGCGGCGGTACGCGCCACGGGCATGGGCTGGGCCATAGGCATAGGCCGCATAGGCGCGATCGTCGCGCCTTTCATGGCCGGACTGCTGCTCGACGGCGGCTGGAGCCCGGCGTCGCTGTACTACGTGTTCGCGCTGCCGCTGGTGGCCGCGGCGCTGGCGGTGCTGGCGACGGGCGCGGCCCAGGCGCAGGTGCCCGCAGCGCGCATCGCTTCGGCCCACTGAGGCGTACTTCTCTCACTCTTTCCACGATCCATCATGTTTTTGCTGAACACCTGGTACGTAGCCTGCAGGGCCGACGAAATTCCCGAGAACAAGCCCCTGGGGCGCACCATCTGCAACGAGCGCATGGCGTTCTTTCGCGGCCCCCAGGGCATTGCCGCCGTCGAGGACTTCTGCCCGCACCGCGGCGCGCCGCTGTCGCTGGGCACGGTCTGCGAAGGCAAGCTGGTCTGCGGCTACCACGGCCTGGAGATGGGTTGCGACGGCAAGACCGTGGCCATGCCCGGCCAGCGCGTGCGCGGCTTTCCCGCGATCCGCAGCTACGCGGTGCAGCAGCGCCATGGCTTCGTCTGGGTCTGGCCCGGCGATCAGGCAAAGGCCGATGCCGGCCTGATTCCTGAACTGCATTGGGCTCACAGCCCCGAATGGGCCTATGGCGGCGGCTACTACCACATCAAGGCTGGCCATCTGCTGATGATAGACAACCTGATGGACCTGACGCACGAGACCTATGTGCACTCCACGTCCATAGGCCAGAAGGAAATCGACGAGACGCCCTGCATCACCAAGGTCGACGGCGACCATGTGACCACCAGCCGTTTCATGGACGGCCTGCCAGAAGCCCCGCCGTTCTGGCGCATGGCGCTGCGCGGCAACGGCCTGCCCGACGACCAGCCCGTGGACCGCTGGCAGATCTGCCACTTCGAGCCGCCCAGCCATGTGATGATCGAAGTCGGCGTGGCGCTGGCCGGCCATGGCGGCCATGGCGCGCCCGCGGACAAGAAGGTGTCGTCCATCGTCGTCGATTTCATCACGCCCGAGACCGAGACCACGCACCATTACTACTGGGGCATGGCGCGGCAGTTCCGGCCGCAGGACGCGGCCCTCACCGCGTCCATCCTGGAAGGACAGGGCAAGGTGTTTGGCGAGGACACCGAAGTCCTGGAGCGCCAGCAGGCCAACCTCACGGCCTGGCCCGAGCGCAAGCTGCTGCTGCTCAACATCGACGCCGGCGGCGTGCAGTCGCGCCGGGTGATCGACCGGCTGCTGGCGCAAGAGCGCGGCCAGGCCGCATGATGGCCGATACCCGCGCCGAGCTGCAGGTGCGCGTCGCGCGGCGCACGCTCGAGGCCGAGGGCATCTGCGGCCTGGAACTCGTCGCCGCGGACGGCAAGCCGCTGCCGGCGTTTGCCGCGGGCTCGCATGTCGACGTGCATCTGCCCGGCGGCATCGTGCGCCAGTACTCGCTGTGCAACGACCCGGCCGAGACCCACCGCTACCAGATCGCCGTGCTGCGCGACCCGGCCTCGCGCGGCGGCTCGGCCGCGGTGCACGATCTCGTGGCCGAAGGCGACGCGCTGCGCATCAGCGCGCCGCGCAACCATTTCGCGCTGGCCGCAGACGCGCCGCGCCATCTGCTGCTGGCCGGCGGCATAGGCGTGACCCCCATCCTGTGCATGGCCGAACGGCTGGCGCTGCTGGGCGCGAGCTTTCGCCTGCATTACAGCGGCCGCTCGGCGCAGCGCATGGCGTTTCGCGCCCGCATTGCCGCCGCGCCCTTCGCTGACCAGGTGCAGCTGCATTTCGACGACGGCGCGGTCGCGCAGCGGCTGGACATCGCGGCCGTGCTCGCGGCGGCCGAACCCGACACCCATCTCTACGTCTGCGGCCCCCAGGGCTTCATGGACGCGGTACTGGGCACGGCGCGCAAACAGGGCTGGGCTGAGAACCGGCTGCATTGGGAGTTCTTTGCCGCCGCCGATGCCGGCCCGCGCGGCGGCGACGCGGCGTTCGAGGTGCAGCTCGCGAGCTCGGGCCGGGTGGTGAGCGTCGCTGCCGACCAGAGCGTGACCCAGGCGCTGCTGGCCGCAGGCGTCGACGTGATGGTGTCGTGCGAGCAGGGCGTGTGCGGCACCTGTCTCACGCGCGTGCTGGCGGGCGAAGTCGATCACCGCGACGCCTATCTGACGCCCGAGGAGCAGGCCGCCAACGACCAGTTCACCCCCTGCTGCTCGCGCGCGCGCGGCGCGCGTTTGGTGCTTGATCTTTGAAACCGAAAGTGCAGACCGATGGCATTGGACAAACCTTATCTTGACGTTCCGGGGACCACGGTCTTCGACGCCGAACAGTCGCGCAAGGGCTACTGGCTCAACCAGTTCTGCATGTCGCTGATGCAGGCCGGCAACCGCGAGCGCTTTCGCGCCGACGAGCGCGCCTATCTCGACGAGTGGGCGATGAGCGCGGCGCAAAAGCGCGCCGTGCTGGCGCGCGACCTCAACGCCTGCATCGCCCTGGGCGGCAACATCTATTTCCTCGTGAAAATAGGCGCGACCGACGGCGTCAGCGTGCAGAACATGGTCTCGACCATGAGCGGCATGAACGAGGAGGACTACCGGCTGATGATGCTGGGCGGCGGGCGCTCCATCGAAGGCAACCGCTACCTGCACGAGCAGGGCGCGCAGGAAAAGAGTCTCTGATGGCCCGCATCACCGCCTCCGTCTACACCTCGCATGTGCCGGCCATAGGCGCAGCCGTCGATCTGGGCAAGACCCAGGAACCGTACTGGCAGCCGCTGTTTGCCGGTTTCGCGCCTTCGCGCCAGTGGCTCAGGGACCACCGGCCCGACGTGATCCTGCTGGTCTACAACGACCACGCCACCGCTTTCAGCCTGGACTTCATTCCGACTTTCGCCATAGGCACGGCCGCGCAGTTCCAGCCCGCCGACGAAGGCTGGGGCCCGCGCCCCGTGCCCACGGTCATGGGCCACCCCGAGCTGGCCAGCCACATCGCGCAGTCGGTGATACAGCAGGACTTCGATCTGACCATCGTCAACAGGATGGACGTGGACCACGGCCTCACCGTGCCGCTGTCATTGATGTGTGGCGAGCAGGACCCGGCCAGCGGGGCCTGGCCCTGCCCGGTGATTCCGATTGCGGTCAATGTCGTGCAATACCCCGTGCCTTCAGGCCAGCGCTGCTTCGATCTGGGCCGCGCGATACGCCGGGCCGTCGAGAGCTTCGATCAGGATCTCAACGTGCAGATCTGGGGCACGGGTGGCATGAGCCACCAGCTGCAGGGCGCGCGCGCCGGCCTGATCAACCAGGAATGGGACAAGCGCTTTCTCGATCTGCTGATAGAGAACCCCACGGGCCTGGCGCGCCTGCCGCATATCGACTATGTGCGCGAGGCGGGCTCCGAAGGCATAGAGCTGGTGATGTGGCTGATCGCGCGCGGCGCCATGGCGGATATCGCCGGCCCCGCACCGCGCCCGCATGTGCGCCACCGCTTCTACCATGTGCCCGCGTCCAATACCGCTGTCGGCCATCTGATCCTGGAGGACGCGCCATGAGCCGGCCCTGCGTGGTATTGCTGCCGGGCCTGCTGTGCGACGCGGCGGTCTGGCGCGCGCAGACTGCGGCGCTGGACTTCGCCGACTGCGTTGTGCCCTCCTATGGCGCGGCCGCTTCCATTGACGAGATGGCGCGCGGCGTGCTGGCCAGCGTCGCGGCGCCGCGGTTTTCGCTCGCCGGCCATTCGATGGGCGGGCGCGTGGCGCTGGCCATCGCCAGGATGGCGCCAGAGCGCGTAGAGCGCCTGGCCCTGCTCGACAGCGGCATGGAGGCGATCGCCGCGGGCGAGGCCGGCGTGCAGGAGCGCGACAAGCGCCTGGCGCTGCTGCACAAGGCGCGCCACAGCGGCATGCGCGCCATGGGCGAACAGTGGGCGCGCGGCATGGTGCACCCCGACCGGCTCGATACGCCGCTGTTCGGCGAGGTGCTGGACATGGTTGCGCGCTTCACGCCCGAGCTGTTCGCCGCGCAGATCGAGGCGCTGCTGAACCGGCCCGACGCTGCGCCCGTGCTGCAAAACCTGCATTGCCCGCTGCTGCTGGCCTGCGGCCGCCAGGACAGCTGGAGCCCGCTGTCGCGTCACGAACGCATGCAGCAGCTGTGCCCGGGCTCGCAACTGGTGGTGATAGAAGACAGCGGCCATATGAGCACCATGGAACAGCCCGCCCAGGTGTCGCGCGCGCTGGCGGCCTGGCTGGGACGCTGACGCCCCTTTTGGCCTGCGGCTTCGCGCCGCGGCCGCTTGGTGCATGTCTTTTCAAGGCCTGCCTGCAGCGCAGGTGTCCGCGCGGGAAGCACCGCCTACGCCTGCGTCGTCCTCCAGCAAGCCAGCATCTGTAGGTCAACGCCTAATTAATAGCAAATCAATAGCAAATAGCTATTGATTAAAACATCCTATTTGCATAATCTAAATGCATGCACTGTCGTGCTGCGTGGCAACCGGCAGCAGCGCTGGTCGCGCCTTGCTGCACCCGACAAAGGGGGGCGTGGCGGCAAATGTCCATCCGCAGCGGCATGCTCGACCTCTATTAGAAATTTGCAGAAATAGGCATATTAGGATGTGTGATGCGTTTGAATATTGAGAAATGTAATGAACTTTTGAAACAATCCCAATTGGGAAATATTCGGGAAGTTATTGAGCTATTGTCTCGTGCTGATGTGGATGTCAATTATATTGCGAAATTCACTCGCAGTACTTTTTTAGACAAGAATGCTATCACATATGCTGCGGCTGGCGGTCATGAAGAAATAGTCAAGCTTTTGCTGATCAATGGTGCGAACGCAAATTGTCATTTTAAATATGTAGGTTCTCCACTCCACCAAGCCATTGCCAATGGACATGCATCAGCAGCTTTGGCCATCATTCGCTATGGAAATGTCAATTTCCATCAGACGCATCGGATGACTTGTGGCGTGGAACATATGGGCTATAGCGTAATTGCGCATGCACTTGGCAATAAATTTTTCGATGTGGCCGTTGGTTTGATACAGGCGGGGGCATGCTTCAGGCCTGTGGATTCGACAATAAATCTCTCCTTCTACAGTAATTCTATCTCACATCTTTTCATCCGCGGGGATGCGTCAGTGGCCAAAGAGTTGGTATTGAACCATAAAAGTGCATGGCCGGATGATGGGGGTATTGCCTCTGATATCTGTGAAAAATCCATGCCTGAAGTTGTTCTGGAGTTTATTAATGGAGGCGGAAGTCTTAATAGCGCTAGATATTTGTTTTCGCGCGGCTTGCTGTCCATCAAAAGAAAGAGCCTGGAAGACACCCTGGCGGTAAGAAAAATTTTCCTTGAGAAAATTTGCATTGTTCACCCTAGAGATATTGGCTGGATATTTCCCGAGAAAGAATGGGAAGATATGCGTGGATTTCTGGAGTGCGACAGTGACATCAATATTCGCGGGGCCTTGGGCATCACACCCTTGATGGTTGCGGCACAACTGGGCGACGACATCTTGGTGGGCAGGATGATAGAGGCCGGTGCGGACATTACGGCGGTCAATGATTTCGGCGGGACGGCGCTGACCATGGCCGTGCGCGCTGCCAATGCAAAGGTGATGGACAAACTGCTTTCGGTGGCCAAGTTCGCAGTGTTTTCAGATGCTGTCCTGAATGACGATGTTGAAACCGTACGTGAGTTCGTCAACCTGCGTCAGATAGATGTCAATCATGCGTATGAAAACGGTAAAAATGCGCTGATGCATGCCTGTGAAAAAGAGAATCTGGAGATGGCGGAGGTCTTGCTGGGCGATATGATATGGACGTTCGATCTATTCAACAAGTACGAGAGTCCTGCTCCGGCAGGAATGCGTGCAGACATCAATGCCAAGGATGTCAATGGTGATACCGCTTTGGCTAATTCTTGTAGAAGTGGGAAAAATTCTGCGGTCAGTTTTCTGCTGAAGAATGGTGCGGATGTCAATACCATAAATAATGATGGTGATTCTGCTCTTGCGCTGTGCTGCAAAATGGGGAATATTGCGGGTGCAGAATTGCTCTTGTTGAACAGTGCAAATGTCAATATTCAGAATGCTGAGGGTAACACGCCATTGATGATTTCCTGCTTCAATAAAAATACGGAGATGGTTAATCTTCTGGTGTCCGGCATTCAGAGAACAGTAATCCTGTTCGGCAACAATGGTAAAGCAAAGAACTATTGTGCAAATTTGCTCGATGTTGATATCAAGAATAATGCAGGTCAGACCGCATTGATGCTGAGCTATATGGGAGAGTCAAATTTCCATATCATCAACGCCGTGCTGTCTGCTGATCCTGAAGATGCAGGCCCTTTTGATGTTTACGGTCGCAAAATCCACGGTGACTTGGGGCCATTCAATGAGAAAGATGACCATGGCTATGATGACTTGGCCGTCGGGGTCAAAAGACAAAGAACTGCCTTGGTTCTCGAAGAGAACGATGATGAACTGCCAGGAATGGATGACCAGGAAGAGGTGCAGTTGCTGCCGCTTGCGGATTTCTTGACTTTCCATGCAGACGGCGCGCTTGATGCTGTGCCGAATGCACAGGAGGAGGCGCTGGCGATTGCTTCGCCGAGCTTTGCCGATCTGGCATAGGCCCGTACCCCCACCCGCAGCTCCATGGCGCGCCCATGGTTCGCAGCGCAGCGGTCATCACTTCGGAGGTCGGGCCAGCGACAGCACGGGCTCGGTTGAAGCGCGCGCGGCCTGCACGCAAGCCTGTGTGAACAGCGCCAGATCCTGCGATGCCGTGCTCTGAGCGCGCATGGCAAGGCCTATGCGCCGGCGCGTCGAGGGCAGCGCCAGGGGCAGGATGCAGAGTTGGCCGCCATGGTTGTCCTGCAGCGCCTGACCGCGCGAAGCCAGCGCCAGGCGTCCGGTCTGCAGCACGAACGCCAGCGTCATGGTCGGGCTGCTGGCGTTCAGGCTGCCGCGTGGCGGTGCCAGGCCCTGGGACTGGAACAGTCGCACCATGGCCCGGTCCGCGGGCGTGCCCGGCAGCGGCGTGACCCATTGGCATTCCAGCAGGTCCTTGAGCGCGAGCTGTTCGCGCCACCTGCACGCGTGGTCCGCGGGTGCAACGACGACGAGATCGTCGTCGAACAGCTGGAGCTGGCGCACTTCATCCTCGGGCACGTCGTCGCGCAGCGCGCCCGCGATGGCGTCGATGTCGGCGCTCAGCAGCTGCTGCATCAGGCTTTCATAGGTGCCGTCGACAATGCTCACTTCGATGTCGGGGTGGCTGGCGGCGAGCATGGCGACCGCGCGCGGCAGGAAGATGCTGACCGACAGCGGCAGCACGCCGACCACCACGCGCCCGCGGATCTCGCCGCGCCAGGCCGACATGTCGCTGTCCATGCCGCGCACTTCGGCCAGCGCGAGTTTCACGCGGCGCAGCAGGGCTTCGCCCGCGGGCGTGAGCCGTGTGCCGAAGGTCAGCTTGTAGAACAGCTGCAGGCCCAGGCTGGTCTCCAGGCCTTGCAGCGCCGCGTGCACTGCGGGCTGGCTCAGGCCCAGCGATTGCGCTGCCTGCGCTTCGCTGCCGCAATCGGCAATCGCCATCAGCGCGCGCAGTTGGCTTGCGGGAACGATTTCGGCAAAACGCTGGGGCAGGGGCGAGCGCCGGGCGGCGAGCGTTGCCGCGGCCTGGGCCTCGGCCGCGCCGCTGGCCAGGTGCTGGAGCATGGCCGCGATGCGTTGCGCGAGCTGGCTGCCCAGCGTGGTCGGCATCATGCCGCGCGCGCCGCGCATGAACAGCGCCGCGCCGCAGGCCTGCTCGAGCTGCAGCACCGAGCGTGCGACCGCGGGCTGGGACAGGTGCATGGACTCGGCGGCGCGCATGGTACTGCCGTGCTGCACCACCGCCAGCATGGCCCGCATCGCGCGCAACTGACCGATCAGCGTGGGAAGATGCGTGGCGATGCCGGACGCGGGCCGCGAGGCAATGGAAAGGCTCATTTCGACGCGCTCTGTAGAGGGTGGTTTGGGCGGGAATGCATTGTCCCATAAGAAAAACGCATTGGTAGAAGCGACAGCGGCATTGGCCCGCGCGCGCCTGTCATGGAATCCTTGAGGCCTGGATCAAGACGGCACAGGCCGCGCAATCCACGGAGACATTGAATGAACAACGCTATCGAACAACTGCTTACCCGCCAGGCCTGCCAGGATCTGGTGCTGCGCGCCGCCGCGTTGGCGGACGCCGGCGATGCCCAGGCCCTGGCCCGGCTGTTCGCCGAAGACGCCGTGCTGCAGCGCCCCAGCGGCGAGCCGCTGCAGGGGCGCGCGGCCATTGGCGCGGCCTATGCCCAGCGCCCGCCGGGTCGCATCACGCGCCATCTGGTCACGAATACGCTGTTCGATTTTTCGGACGACAGCCGGCCGGGCGCGCTGAGCCAGGTGCTGCTGTGGTCCTGCGACGCAGCCGCCGAGGCCGGCCCGCATGGCCGGCCCGCGCATGCGCGCCAGCTGGTCGGCGAGTTCGAAGACCAGTTTGTGCGCGCGCCCGATGGCCGCTGGCGGATACAGCGGCGCACCGCGCGTTTCGTGATGTTCCGCGACGCCGATCCCGGCTGAGCCGGTTCAGGGAAAACGTGGACAAATCGGTGCGGCGTCAGCGAATCTCATTCTGTACACTGAATTTCATTAAGTACACGCAATGAATGGCGTGGCGCAGCTTTCACAACCAGCAAAGGAGCATCATGGCGGGAAACAAAGGGGTGGTTTATGTAGGGCCGGGCAAAGTGGAAGTGCGCGAAATCGCGCTGCCCGACTTGGTCGATCCGCGCGGTCGCAAGATCGAGCACGGGGTGATTCTCAAGGTGGTCTCGACCAACATCTGCGGCTCCGACCAGCACATGGTGCGCGGCCGGACCACGGCGCCGCAAGGTCTGGTGCTGGGCCACGAGATCACGGGCGAAGTCATTGAGGTCGGGCGCGATGTCGAGACACTCCAGAAAGGCGACCTGGTCTCGGTGCCGTTCAACGTCGCCTGCGGCCGCTGCCAGACCTGCAAGGAGCAGAACACCGGCGTGTGCCTGAGCGTCAACCCGTCGCGCGCCGGCGGTGCCTACGGCTATGTCGACATGGGCGGCTGGGTCGGCGGCCAGTCCGAGTACGTCATGGTGCCTTACGCGGATTTCAACCTGCTCAAGTTCCCCGACCGCGACCAGGCGCTGGCCAAGATGCGCGACCTGACCTGCCTGACCGACATCCTCCCCACGGGCTACCATGGCGCGGTCACTGCCGGCGTGGGCCCGGGCAGCACCGTCTATGTGGCGGGCGCGGGACCGGTGGGCATGGCCGCCGCCGCCTCGGCGCGGCTGCTGGGCGCGGCCGTGGTCATCGTCGGCGACGTCAATCCGCTGCGCCTGGCGCATGCGCGCAAGGTCGGCTTCGAGACCGTGGACGTGTCGCTGGATGCGACGCTGGGCGAGCAGATCGCGCTGATTCTCGGCACGCCCGAAGTCGACTGCGCCATCGATGCCGTGGGCTTCGAGGCGCGCGGTCACGGCCATGCGGGGGCCCAGCACGAGGCGCCGGCGACGGTGCTCAACTCGCTGATGGAGGTGACCCGGGCGGCGGGCAAGATCGGCATTCCCGGGCTCTACGTCACGGACGATCCGGGCGCCAAGGACGCCGCGGCGCAAAAGGGCGCGCTGAGCATTCGCTTCGGCCTGGGCTGGGCGAAATCCCACAGCTTCTTCACCGGGCAGACGCCGGTGATGAAATACAACCGCGCGCTGATGCAGGCCATTCTGTGGAACCGCATCAACATTGCTGAAGTCGTCGGTGTGGAGCTGATCTCGCTGGACGACGCGCCGCGCGGCTACGCCGAATTCGACGCCGGCGCACCGCGCAAGTTCGTGATCGACCCGCACGGCATGCTGGGCACGGCACGCGCCTGAGCTTTCCGGTAAGTGCTGGGTGCGGCGCGCAGGCGCCGCGCTCAGTCGGGCCGCAGCGGCGCGCGGCTCTGGTCGTTGTTGATGCGCACGAATTTCTGCAGCAGCCGCATGAACTCCTGTTGTTCGTCGGCATCGAGGTTCGACAGCATGTTGGCGCTCAGCTGGTGCACGCCGGTCACGAAGCCCGACAACATCTGCGTGCCGGCATCGGTCAGCGCGAGCCGGCGCTGCCTGCGCGGCAGGATCTCGCGCACTATCCAGCCCTTGGCTTCAAGCCGGCGCGCGATATCGGCGGCCGTCGAGTTGTCCAGCCCCACTTTGAGCGCGAGCGTGACCTGGTCTATGCCCGGAGTCTCCTGCAGCATGCGCAGGATCGCGTACTGCACGGGCGTCACATCGCGCCCCAGCTCCTCGTGGAACATGGACACCGCGATCTGGTGCGCGCGGCGGATCAGGTGGCCAGGCTGTTCGTAGAGGTCGAGCGACAGGTCTGAAGGGTTCTTTTTCATTGAGCAGATAGCGCTAAGAGTATGAGACCGAGTGTACGGGCCGCAAACCTTGCGCCATGCCAGCCGTCTTCGTGCGGGCCTGCTGTTTCGCTCAGGCCCGCACGCCAGGCTCAGGCGGAGTAGAGCAAGCCCGACTCCAGCACGCCCACCAGTTCCGCCGAAGGATGAGCCAGAGCGTACTCCGCAGCGGCGCTGACAAGCGCGCGCGCGCCGATCTCGCCCGTTTGCAGCTGCTGAACGAAGGGCTGCAACTGCTGCTGCGTGCCCACGCTGCCCGTGGCGTTGGTCCAGAGCAATTGCACCAATGCCTGCGCCGTGAACGCCTGGCCTTGCTGCTGCTGCAGCGCATCAATGGCATAGCCGCTGAGCACCTCGAAGCTCATGCCGGAATCGAGCGCCGCCAGGCCCGCGCCCGCCAGGCCCTGGTGCGCAAGCCCCTCGGTGCCGAACAGCACAGCCAGCAGACCCGCCACCTGGCCGGCCGTGCCATCGACATCCAGCGCCACGCTGACATCCTTGAGGTGCAGGCGTTCTATGCTCACCGATTCGGCCATGTTGCCGTCGATCAGCGATGTCGCCTCCCAGCGGTCAGTGCCGGTGCGCTCCAGATGCACGTCGGCGCGGTTCAGTTCTATGCGCAGCTCATCGTGGCCGGCCGTGCCCTGGTTGAGTTCCGGGATCACGTCCATGCGCACGATCTGGGCATTGTCCTGCAGGCCCGCGACCAGTTCCTGGGCCGTGCGGCCCGGGAACAGTCCGGGCGCTGCCTGCAGCACCACTTTGGCCACCTGCAGCGCCGTCAGGCCGCTGTTTTCCTGGGCCCAGGCGCCTTCCAGGGCCGTGGGCGCGCGCTCCAGCCAGCGCGTGGCGATATGCGCCACGGCGGCTTCGGCTTCGCTGTCGGCGATGTACAGCGCCGGGCCGCTGTCGAACTTGACTTGCTCGATGGATTTCAGACGATCGACTTCGCCGCTTGTGCGGTGCGTGAACACCAGCACCTGGCCGTCGGTGGCCAGCGTGTAGTCGGCGAGGCTGCCGGCCTGCAGCGCCGTGTCCCAGCCCAGGCCGCCGTCAAGGCGGTCGTTGCCCGAGCCGCCCGAAAGCAGGTCGTGGCCCGTGCCGCCGAACACGATGTCGTTGCCGGCGTCTCCGAACACCTGGTCGTTGCCGCCCAGGCTGCCCACGGTGTCGTTGCCGCCGCCGCCGTGCAGGAGGTCGTCGTCCGCGCCCAGGATCATGGTCTGTGCGCTGGCGTCGCCGATGGCGAAGTTGCGGCCTTCGCCGCCGATGACGCGTACCGCGCCGATGACGATGGCGAACTCGACGCGGCTCAGGTCCAGCACGCTGCCCGCGGGCAGTGCGCGCGCATCGATCACCAGCGCTTCCTGGCGCAGCGGGTGGGACAGATCGCTCTCGCCGGTGCCTGTGGTGCCTTGAACGACGATGGGCTGGCTGGAGGCCGTGGCGCCGGGCGCGGTGCTGAACGTCAGCGTGCGCACCGTGACCTGTGACTGGTCGCCGACCGTGGGCACATAGGCGTCTATGCCTTGCTGCAGCAGCGTGGCGAAGTCACCGGGCAGCGTGCGCGGCGAGGTCGCGGCCATGAGCTGGTCGCGCAGCGTCAGGTTGGCGCCGCTGCTGCTGTCGGAGCTCACGCCCACGCCCGTGGGCAGGCCGACCTGCACCAGAACATTGCCGTTGGCGTCCTTGGCCAGGGGTACATCGGCCAGCGCACTGTGGGGCGTGTTGGGGTCTTCGTTGCGGTTGGGGGCGACAGGGGCGATGCGCGTGGTCGTGGTGGTCACACCGTTGCTGTCGGTGCGCGTGCTGGTGGTGACGCTGGCGCCGTCGACGATCTGGGGCGGCAGCGAGGGTTCCGTTGGCTCGGTGGGCTCCGTCGGCGTGACCGGTTGCGCGGTGGTGAAGTTGAACGCCGTTGCATCGGCCAGGGCGGTGGCGGCATTGCCGGCCACGTCCACAATGGCATCGGCATCCCAGGTCAGGTGGTAGGCGGTGCCGGCCTTGAGCGCCACTGCGGGCGTGATGACCAGGCGGCCGGCGCCGTCGATGGTGGCGGTGATGGCGACCGTGGTGCCGGCCAGCGTGTCGTGCAGCAAGATCTTGGCGGCATCGGCCGAGCCCAGGCGCTCGCCGAAGTCGAGCACCAGGGCGGCGCTGGTGGCGACGGCGGCGGCGTTGTCGGCGGGGCTGCTGAGCACGGGGTTGAAGACCGGGGCCGTGGCGTCGAGCACGTAGGTCTGGATCAGCGGGGCGCCTTCGTTGCCCGCGGCGTCGATGACTTTCAGGCGCAGCGTGCTGCTGCCGGAGAGCGTGGCGTTGTCCCAGCTCAGATCCAGGCCCTGGACCTTGTCCGTGATGTCGAGCCAGTGGTTGCCGCCGTCAAGCGAAGCATAGAGTTTCTCGTCCGCGCCTAGCGTGGCACTGAGCGTGGCGGTGATGGTCTGGGCGGCGGTGCGGGTGATGAAGTCCGCGGTGTTGCCGCCCGTGTCGTGCGAAAACTGCAGGGCGCTGAAGGTCTGAGTGGGCGCCGTGGTGTCTATGACGATGGCCTGGTTTGCGCCCAGCGAGCCCGCGGTTCCCGGCGCAGGCAGGGTCAGCACGGCGGTGTCGCCGCCCGCGCTCTGGATGGCGGCTCCCATAAGCTGCAAGGCCGTGCTGTTCAAGTAGTCGAGATCGGCGCTGTTGTCGCCGGCCTGCACGGTATAGGTGAAGCTCAGTTCGGTGGTGCCCGAGCCGCTGCTGTAGGTGGCCTGGCGGCCGGGCTGGCCCAGGTCCAGCAGCAGCGCCGGCGTACCGCTCGTGGTGTCGACGTTCACGCTCTGGTCGAAGGTGACGACGATGGTCAGGGTGTCGCCCGCCTTGTAGCTGCCGTCGGGCTGCGAAGCGCTGATACCGGCGATGGACGGGTTCAGCGGGTTGACCGTGATGTTGATCGTGTCGGTGTCGGACTTGGGACCGTCGCTGCCGGAAAAGCCCAGGTCATTGGACACGACCGTGATGCTTGCGCTGCCCAGGTAGCCGCTGGTGGGCGTGAAGATCAAGCCCTGCAAAACGGCGTTGACCGGGCCCGTGTTGCCCTGGAAGGTCACGGTGGTGACATCGGTGCTGCTGCCGCTCACCGAAACGTCCGGCGAGAAGGGCAGGGTCAAGGTTCCATTGGTGGCGGTCAGCGTGACTTCCAGAACATCGCCATCCACATCGCCGACTGTGATGGCATTGCCGTTGGCGGTGCTGAAGAGCAGCGTGGCGTTCTGCTTGACGGTCTGGGCCTGCGGCACGGCGTTGACCGGAGCGTCGTTGATCGCATCTACGGTCACGGTGCGCGTCAGCACGCTGCTGTTCAGGGAGCCGTCATTGATGGTGAATTCGATGTTCCGGGTAGTGGTGTCCGGGTTGTCCGAAGTGCTGGAATAGGTGACCGCGCGCAGGGCCTGCTGCCATTGCGCCGGGCTGGCGCCTGCCGTGGACGTCAGGGTCAGCATGGCGGAAGTCGCATCCCACGCGGCGCCGATGTCGCCCATGGTCTGGGCGACGGCCACCAGGTCCAGCACATCAGTGCTTTCTGCATTGGTGATCTTGACCGTGGCGCTGGCGAGGGTGGGGCTGTCGAGGTCGCTGACGACAATGCCGCTGTCGATCGCCACCGGCGTCGAGGTCGCGTTGTCGCCTTCGACGAAGGCCGCATTGCCGCCTGTGCCCGCTGTGAGCACCGGTGCGTCGTTGACGGCGGTGACCGTCAGTGTTGCCGTATCGGTCAGCAGCGAGTAGGCAGAAGTGCCGCCCGATGTGGTGGTATCGGCCTTGGTGCCTTGGAGACCTGCGCCATTGGTCTGATCCCAGGCCTTGTAGGTGATCGATGGGGTTTCGCCATGCAGGCCGTCCGGTGTGAAGCGTATCTTGTCGGTGGCGCGCAGCAGCAAGGCCGCCGCGTCGCTCACGATGCCTGCGTCGCTCCAACTCGTGCCGCCATCGGTGCTGAACTGCCACTGTCCATAGGTGGAGCTGGCGCCGGTGATGGCAATGCCCTTGAGCGCGCCGGTGTCGACGTCGGTCACGTTGCCCAGCAGAACGCCGACCAGTTCGCCGGCGTTGTTGACTGCACCATCGGTCAGTGCTGACAGCGTGGGTGCCACGGCAGGGAGCACCGGTGCGTCATTGATGGAACTGACCACCAGGGTCGACTGGGCCGTGCCTGCGGAGAACCCCGTGCTGCCGCCATTGGTGCTGGTATCGGCCAGGCCGCGTGACCCGGGGGTCGAGGCGCTGCCGGTGGTGCGATCCCAGGCACGGAAGGTAAGGTCGACGTTCTCGCCGTTGACTGCGTCCGGCAGGTAGCGGACCTGGGTCTCGGTTGTCAGCAGCAGAGCGCTGGTATTGGAGACGGTGCCGAAATCGGTCCAGATAGTGCCATCGGCGGAGTACTGCCAGATGCCGCGACCGGTGGTTGCGGTCACGGCGATGCCGGCAAGCGCGCCGGTATCGACGTCGCCATGGCTGAGGCCGCCGAGCAACGTGCTCACCTGGTAGCCCGGGGTGGCGGTGTCTTCATTGACGCTGGCGATCGAGAACGGGCCGCCGCTGAGGGTCGGTGCATCGTTGACCGAGACGACGCTCACGGTGCTGGTGATGCCCGGACTGGCCATCCCGTTGCCGCCGTAGTCAACGCCGCCGCTGTCGCGCAAGCCGATCAGGGTGACCACTCGCGCCGATCCCGACGGTCCTTCGCTGTCGTTGCGGTAGGCGGTGTTGTTGACGATGGTCTGCGCCGCGAGCGCCGACAGGCCGGCATGCGCCAGCGTCACGATGGCGGTGTTGCCGGCGACCGAGACCGAGACGGTCGCGCTGTTGCCGGCGGTGACCACAAAGGAGCTGTTGGTCAGGGTCACAGTGCTGCCGTCGATCACCAGCTTTTCGGCAGCGCCGTCGGCCAGGTTGGTGACGGTGTAGGTCATCATGTTCACCGTCTGCCCTGACTCGATGGTATTGATCGAGGTGCCGGTGAACAGTGCGACCGCGCTGGCGTTTTCGGTGTAGGTCGGGTTGGTGCCGGTGCTGCTGACCACGGGCGCATCGTTGACGGCCAGAACATTCACGTGGACCAAGGCCGCTGCGCTGGTGCCGCCGGCGCCGTCTGACAGGCTGATGGAAACTTCGCGCTGCGTGGTGGACGGGTCGGCCGTGTTGCTGTTGCGATAGGCCAGGTTTTGCAGCACCGCGGACACGGTGGTCGGCGTCGCATTGGCCGTCAGTGTCAGTTCCAGCGAATTGCCGTTGCTGCCGCCTGTGAATGTGCCAATGACCAGGCCGTTGTACATGACCGAGGCCCCGCTGACCGTCACCAGATTGGCGCCCGCACCCTGGTCGCGTATCAGCAGAATATCTTCGGCGGAGTTGCCGCCATTGGCGATCTGAACGGTCAGCTTGCCACCACCGAAGTTCGCGGAGTCGAGGTCGGTGACGACGGCATTGCCGCCCGCGTCGATCAGCACCAGCGGGCTGTCCTCGAGGTAGCTGACGGTATCGGTGTTGAGGTTGCCGATGACGGGTGGCTGCACGCTCGAGGTGGTGAAGTTCAGCGTGGTGTTGTCGCTGATGCCCGCGAAGACCTTGCCGTCGGCATTGGCGAAAGTCTTGCTGTCGATACGCAGTGCATAGGACTTGCCCTGTTCCAGATCGGCCGGAGCATCGATCGTCCAGGTGGTGCCCGAGCCGGTGACCGATGCGCTGCCCACGGCAATGGTCTGCACCACGGCATTGTCCGAAGTGCGCACGATATAGATATTGCCCGTGCCTTTGCTGACCCCCTGGTCGAAGGTCAGCACGATGTTGGCGGTGGGGGCGACATTCAGGCTGTTGTCGGCCGGGGTGGCGCTGACCAGTTTGGGCCGGCTGCCGCTTTGGTTATACACGATACTGCCGCCGGCCGTGGACGAACTGACGAATATGTCCATGTCACCGTCGCCGTCGAAGTCACCGACGCGATAGTTCTGGTTGGTCATGTTTGCCAGCGTCAATCCTGAAAATGGCGAAGCTGACAGCGCCATGTCAACAAAGGCGGCCCCATCGTTTCGGGCGTACCTCCAGTCGGAGACGGTCGTGCCGTTCTGGTAGAGGATATCGGCGTCACCATCGCTGTCGAAGTCGCTTACCACCACGCGATTGATCGTCACCGGCATTCCGGTGAGCGGCCTTTCCTCGAAAGTGCCATTGACATTGCGGAAGGAAGTGATGCTCTGGCCGCCATTGACGTAGATAAGATCCGCGCGCCCATCGCCATCGATATCTGCCACCTTGTAGTTGTTTAAGGACAGGTCCGGCAGAGTGACGTTTCTGAAGGGTGATGCGGGATCGGTGATGGCCAGGTCGGTGAAGCTGCCGCTGCCGTTGTTGAGCAGCATCTTCCAGACATAGGGGCTTTCGAAGGAGCCGACACCGCCTTGGTACAGGACGTCCGCAGCACCATCACCAGTGAAGTCCGCCACGAGCGTGCGCACGCCGTAGGTGGGTCCAAGGCCGAAGTTTTCAGTGATGAAGCCCGATCCGGTATTGCGGTACAGAGTGGTGGAAGGGCCGGTGAGCTGGAAAGCCAGGATGTCGATGTCGCCATCGCCGTCCACGTCAGCCGCGTGGTAGTTGGTTCCGTTGTTTCCTGCATCGGTCAGCACCACACCGGCGAATGGCGAACTGGTCTGATCGTAGGTGGTGAACGTTCCATCGGCATTGCCTGCGGCGAATTTCCATGCCGACGCAGGAGCGCCGGTCTGGAAGAGGATGTCGTCCTGGCCGTCATTGTTGAAGTCGCCGACCACGGTTTTTGTGAGGTTGTTGCCTGTGCCCAGCACCGGCGCGCTCGCGACGGCGCCACCGCTGAAGCTGACCGCCATCAGGGCGTCGAAAGCAGCTAGTTCCAGCGCGCTGGCTTCGATGCTGCCGCTGCTGCGTTCAAGCATCCAGTTGCCGCCCAGGGCGGCCGCGCCGGTATCGTCCACCGATGCCGCCACGTCCGCTCCTGTGATCGCCGCCAGTTGGCCGAGGAAGTCCCGGCTGTCGCCAGCCTCGCCCACCCGGCAGCCGTAGAGCAGTAGATCTCCGTCCTCGCCCAGCGCCGCGCCTATGCGTTGCAAGGCGGCCTGGTGTTCCGCCAAGTTGGCGCTGCTGAGCCAGGTACTGCCCACCTGTACCGTGCCCTGCGCGCCATGCGATAGCAGGTGGATGGCCTGCAGTCCGTCGCGGCCCTGCAGGTAATCGGCCATTTGCTGCAGGCCGTCCTGGGTTTCGTCGAGCAGCACCACCTGCATGTCGGGCGGCAGGCCCTGAAGCAGGCCGGAAAGATCGGCAAGGCCGGCATTCACGAAAACGACTTGGCGTGAGGAATCCGGCGCAGCGGCGGCAGCAGTTGTGGAGCGGTCCATGAAAAGTACCTTTGAATAGGAATCAGCCACTGGTGTGGTCGGTGACAGCGGCTGTTTTTGCTTGCAGTTGCAACCGTGCAGCCGTGCTGCGCTTGTGGAAAAGCCCCGCGGCGGAAGGGGCTCATAAAGGTTGCGGCTTCGATGAAACCCAATAGAAACCGATGGCCAGAGCATTTAATGCTGGCTGTGTAAACTAAAGAAAATTATACAAAAAACACAAATTCACACAACTGGATGCAAGTGACTTTTACGCATAAGAAGCCAGCTGCAATGGGCTGAAGTCCCGGACCGCCACGGGGCTGCGGCAGCGCCCCGGCAACCCACAGAAACCGGTGAAAAGCTTCTTCCGTGGATGTCAATAGGGAAATCCGCAGGCTTTGACGCCTTCAATTTTGATTCTTCGTTCAGTACACTGAATCATATTCAGCACACTCAATGAGCTGACCCATAAAGACAAGGAGCCTCACGATGTTTCCCAAGAATGCCTGGTATGTGGCGTGCATGTCCGACGAAGTGGGCGCCAAGCCGCTGGGGCGCAAGATCTGCAACGAGCCCATGGTGATCTACCGCAATGCCGCGGGCGCGGCGGTGGCGCTGGAGGACTTCTGCCCGCACCGCGGCGCGCCGCTGTCGCTGGGCACGGTGGTCGACGGCAAGCTGGTCTGCGGCTACCACGGGCTGGAAATGGGCTGCGACGGCAAGACGGTTTCCATGCCGGGCCAGCGCGTGCGCGGCTTTCCGCCGGTGCGCGCGTTTCCCACGATCGAGCGCTATGGCTTCATCTGGGTCTGGCCGGGCACGGGCGTGCCCACGCCGCTGCACCATCTGGAATGGGCCGAAAGCCCCGACTGGGCCTACGGCGGCGGCCGTTATCACATCCATTGCGACTACCGGCTGATGGTCGACAACCTAATGGACCTGACGCACGAGACCTATGTACACGCCAGCAGCATCGGCCAGAAGGAGATCGACGAGGCGCCGGTCAATACCAAGGTCGTGGGCGACGAGGTCGTCACCAGCCGCTTCATGGAGAAGATCCATGCGCCGCCGTTCTGGCGCATGGCGCTGCGCGGCAACGGCCTGCCCGACGACCAGCTGGTCGACCGCTGGCAGATCTGCCGCTTCACGCCGCCCAGCCACGTGATGATCGAAGTCGGTGTGGCGCTCGAAGGCAAGGGCGGCTACGACGCGCTGCCCGAACACAAGGTCTCGAGCATCGTCGTCGACTTCATCACGCCCGAGACCGACACCTCGCATCACTACTTCTGGGGCATGGCGCGCAACTTCAAGCCCCAGGACCAGGCGCTCACCGACACCATCCGTGAAGGCCAGGGCAAGATCTTCGCCGAAGACATGGAAATGCTCGAGCGCCAGCAGCAGAATCTGCTGCGCTACCCCGAGCGCAAGCTGCTGATGCTCAACATCGACTCCGGCGGCGTGCAGTCGCGCCGCGTGATCGACCGCTGGCTGCAAGCTGAGCGCAATGCGCCCGGCGTGCAGACCGTGGCGATCGCCGCCGGAGCCGCGGCATGAGCACCGATCTGCTGAGCGTGCGCGTGGCGCGCAAGACGCTGGAAACCGAGACCATCTGCCGGCTCGAGCTGGTGGCCGAGGGCGATCAGCCGCTGCCCGCATTCACCGCGGGCGCGCATATCGATGTGCACGCGCCCGGCGGCTTTGTGCGCCAGTACTCGCTGAGCAACGACCCTGCCGAGACCGGCAGGTATGTGATCGGCGTGCTGCGCGAAAGCGCCTCGCGCGGCGGCTCGGTCGCCATGCACGACGCCGTGGCCGAAGGCGATGTGCTGCAGATCAGCGCGCCGCGAAACCATTTCGAGCTCGCCCAGACCGCGCAGCAGCACCTGCTGTTCGCGGGCGGCATAGGCGTGACGCCCATCCTGAGCATGGCGCGCCACCTGGCCGGCAGCGGCCAGGACTTCCGGCTGCACTACTGCACGCGTTCGCGCGCGCACACCGGGTTTGCCGATGCGCTGGCCGCGCCCGAACTCGCGCCCCATGTGGCGCATTATTTTGCCGACGCCGGGTCGGCGCTCGATCCGCTCGCGGCGTTCGGCCCGGTGCGCGCCGGCGTGCATATCTATGCCTGCGGGCCCAAGGGCTTCATGGACTGGGTGCTGGACAGTGCGCGCCAGGCGGGCTGGCCCGAATCTCAACTGCATTGGGAGTTCTTTGCGGGCGAGGCGGTGGACCTGTCGGACGCAGGAAGTTTCGCCGTGAAGATCGCGAGCACCGGCCAGGTGATACCGATCAGTGCGCAGCAGACCGTGACCCAGGCGCTGGCGCTGTGCGGCATAGAGATCCAGATGTCGTGCGAGCAAGGCGTGTGCGGCACCTGCCTGACGCGCGTGCTCGAAGGCATTCCCGAACACAAGGACATGTACCTGACCGAGGAGGAACAGGCCTTGAACGACCAGTTCACCCCCTGCTGCTCGCGTTCGCGCTCGCCGCTGCTGGTGCTGGACCTGTAGATGGCGGCGCAACAGGCCATGTTCCAGGACCCGGGCGCGGCCCTGGCGCTGGACGACCAGCCCGGGCATTTGATACGGCGCGCGCACCAGATCGCGGTGTCGGTGTTCCACAGCACCATGGGCGGCGACATCACGCCGGTGCAGTACGCGATTCTCAAATGCCTGCAGGCCCAGCCCGGCATAGACCAGGTGACCTTGGCGCAGGAAGTGGCGCTGGACACCTCGTCGGCCGCGCTCACCGCCGTGCGCCTGGAGACCAAGGGCTGGATCGCGCGCCAGCTCGCGCCCAAGCGCCAGCGCTGCCTGTTCCTGACCGCGCAGGGCAGCGACATGCTGCGGCAGATCGACTCCCGCATGCATGCCATGCAGAAGACGTTGCTTGACGATTTCAGCCCGCACGACCAACGCGAGTTTCTGCGCCTCCTGCGGCATTTCACCGCGAGCAAGAACGCCATGAGCCGGGCACCTTACCGTCCCCAGGCACGAGAACAGAGCCGGGCGTGACGCCTATGTGGATGGTTTGTCGGACAGCGCCACGCGGTCGAGCAGCGAGATCAGCAAGGCGCGCTCGTCAGGGCTCAGGTCTTGCGCAATGCGCACTTCGTAGCGGCGCGTCTTCTCGTACAGGCTGAGCAGTTCCTGGCGGCCCTTCTCGGTCAGCAGCAGCGAGTAGCTGCGCCGGTCGCCCGGGATGGAGCAGCGCTGGACCAGTTCCAGCGCCTCGAGGTTGTCTATCACCTTGACGATGCTGGCGCGCGTGATGCGCAGCTGCTCGGCGAGCGCGGACTGGTTGGTGCCGGGTTGGGTGCCGATGATCGACAGCGCGGTCATGCGCGCGGGCGAGATGGTGTCCTCGCCATAGGCGGCGAACAGCATTTCGTAGGTGCGGACCTTGGCCCGCTGTATCGCATAGCCCAGCGAATCATGAAGTATGTCGGGCACGTCGCCGGAGGCCGGATTCTTCTGGGCTGCAGCCAGGCTGTTGTCGGCGTCTGGTTTTGCGGCTACGGGATGCGCAGTTTTCAAGGGTTACCTCTAGTTTTTGATCTCAGGCTTTAGATTAGCATGAACTAACTGTTTGCTAGGTAAACAGATTTGCAGGCTAACAAAAGGAGATGACATGAAGTTCACGACCGCGTTGAAACTGTCGCTGGGTGGCCTGGTGCTGGTCAGCCAGGCCACCTGGGCCGATATCCGCATAGGCATCAGCACTTCGTTGACCGGCCCCGGCGCTTCGCTGGGCATTCCGGTGCGCAATGCCTTCGCGATGTGGCCGCAGGAGATGGGCGGGCAAAAGCTGGTGCTGCAGGTGCTCGACGACGCCGGCGACCCGACCATCGCGACCAAGAACGCGCGCCGCTTCCTCGAGGAAAAAGTCGACGTGATCATCGGCGCGGCCAACACGCCGGCGACCATTGCCATCGCCCAGGTGGCCAACGAAGCCGGCGTGCTGCATCTCGCGCCCAACCCGGTCGAGCTGCCGCCGGGCCGCGACGCCTGGACGTTCCGCTCGACCATGGATTCGGGCTTCTTCACCGAGGGCCTGCTGGCGCACATGAAGCGCGCGGGCGTCAAGACCGTGGGCTTTCTGGGACTGTCGGATGCCTACGGCGAGGTCTATCTGAAGTCGCTGAACCAGCAGGCCGAGCAGGCCGGCGTGAAGGTGGTGGCGGTGGAGCGCTTCACGCGCGCCGACACCAGCGTCGCCGGACAGACGCTCAAGGTGCTGGCCGCGCGCCCGGACGCGGTGCTGGTGGTGGCCGTGGGCGGTGGTGCGGCCTTGCCGCAAAAAGCCCTGGCCGAGCGCCGCTACAAGGGCAAGGTCTACCACACGCCGGCTTCGGTCTCGGGCGATTTCCTGCGCCTGTCGGGCAAGGATGCCGAAGGCGCGCTGGTCATCTCCGGCCCCGAGCAGGTTCCCGAGCAGCTGCCGGCGTCGCACCCGGGCCGCAAGATCGCCCAGGCGTTCGTCGATGAGTACGAGACCAAGTACGGCGCGGGCTCGCGCACCCAGTTCGCGGCCCATGTCTATGACATCGGCCTGGTGCTGGAAAAGATCATTCCCGTGGCGCTGAAGAAGGCCCAGCCCGGATCGCCGGCCTTTCGCGAGGCCTTGAAGGATGCGCTGGAACACACCGACGGCATCCCGGTGACCAAGGGCGTGCTGCGCTACACGGCGACCAACCACTGGGGCCATGGTCCGGACGCGCGCGCGCTGCTGCGCGTCGACAAGGGCCAGTGGACGCTGATTCCCTGATCTGCGCGCTGCTGCAAAGGAGTCAGATCCATGAATTCGTTTGAGCTGGGCGCGCTGCTGGTGCAGGACGGCATCACGACCGGCGCCATCTATGCGCTGCTGGGCGTGGCGCTGGTGCTTGTGTTCTCCGTGACGCGCATCATATTTTTCGGCCAGGGTGAGTTCGTCACTTTCGGCGCCTTGACGCTGGCCTGGCTGCAGGCGGGCCAGCTGCCCGGCACGGTCTGGCTGCTGCTGGCGATGGCGCTGATCGCCGGCGCGCTCGAGGCCGCAGCCGCGCTGCGCGAAGGCCAGCCGCGCCGGCTGGCGCGCATTGCGCTGTACTACCTGGTGGCACCGGGCGCGCTCAGCGCGCTGATGGTCTGGACCGCGCCGCGCGACCTGCCGCTGGTGCTGCAGTGCCTGCTGAGCGTGGCCATCGTCACGCCGCTGGGGCCGCTGCTGTACCGCCTGATCTACCGGCCCATGGCCAATGCCAGCGTGTTGGTGCTGCTGATCACCTCGGTGGGCGTGCATTTCGTGCTCGCCGGCATTGGGCTGTGGCTGTTCGGCGTCGAAGGCTACCGCACGCCTGCGCTGTGGGACGGCGATCTGCTGCTGGGCAATTGGGCGATCAACGGCCAGGGCGTGATCGTGCTTGCTGCGGCTGTTGCGCTGATCGTGCTGCTGGCGCTGGTGTTCGGCTACACGCTGTCCGGCAAGGCCTTGCGCGCCGCCGCCTCCAATGCCACGGGCGCCAAGCTGCTGGGCATCTCGGTCGCGTTCTCGGGGCAGATGTCGTTTGCCATCGCGGCCTTCATCGGCGCGCTGTGCGGCATCCTGATCGCGCCCATCGTGACCATCTACTACGACTCGGGTCTGTTGATCGGACTCAAGGGCTTCGTCGCCGCCATCTTCGGCGGCATGGCCAGCTACGGCTTCACCCTGCTGGGCGCGGTCACCATCGGCATCGTCGAGGCGTTCTCGTCCTTTCTGGCCAGCGCCTACAAGGAAAGCATCGTG
>Ga0308165_1001084_pt1 | contig 40786 bp, 38 predicted proteins | sample PhyWR2_FD_201032 | JGI IMG/M metagenome (GOLD analysis project Ga0308165, IMG submission 201032) | Phyllosphere microbial communities from UC Gill Tract Community Farm, Albany, California, United States - DLSLW.R2 | ecosystem: Host-associated > Plants > Phyllosphere > Unclassified | place: USA...
TTCAGGATGTCTCGTTCAGGGATCACGGGTAGGAGCCACCTTATGAGTCAGAATACGCTGAAAGTTCATGATTTAAATGAAGACGCGGAATTTGATGAGAACGGAACCGAGTCTTTTGATGAGAAAGTCTTAGTTGAAGAGGAACCCAGTGATAACGATTTAGCTGAAGAAGAGCTGTTATCGCAGGGCGCCACACAGCGTGTGCTTGACGCGACTCAGCTTTACCTTGGGGAGATTGGTTATTCTCCACTGTTAACAGCCGAAGAAGAAGTTTATTTCGCGCGTCGCGCACTGCGTGGAGATGTTGCCTCACGCCGTCGCATGATTGAAAGTAACTTGCGTTTGGTTGTGAAAATTGCCCGTCGTTACAGCAATCGTGGTCTGGCGCTGCTGGATCTGATTGAAGAGGGTAACCTGGGCTTGATCCGCGCAGTTGAGAAGTTTGACCCTGAACGTGGGTTCCGATTCTCGACTTACGCTACCTGGTGGATTCGTCAGACCATCGAACGGGCAATCATGAACCAAACCCGTACGATCCGTTTGCCGATTCACATCGTCAAAGAGTTGAACGTCTATCTGCGTACCGCGCGCGAGTTGTCCCATAAACTGGACCACGAGCCAAGTGCAGAAGAGATTGCAGAGCAACTCGATAAGCCGGTTGATGACGTAAGCCGTATGCTGCGTCTCAATGAGCGCATTACCTCAGTCGACACCCCACTGGGTGGCGATTCCGAAAAAGCGCTGCTGGACATCCTGGCCGATGAAAAAGACAACGGCCCGGAAGACACCACGCAAGATGATGATATGAAACAAAGTATCGTCAAATGGCTGTTCGAACTGAACGCCAAACAACGTGAAGTGCTGGCACGTCGTTTCGGTCTGTTAGGGTATGAAGCTGCGACACTGGAAGATGTTGGCCGTGAGATTGGTCTGACTCGTGAACGTGTTCGTCAGATTCAGGTAGAAGGTTTGCGTCGTCTGCGTGAGATTCTGCAGGGGCAAGGACTGAATATCGAAGCGCTGTTCCGCGAATAATGACCTTTTCATCAAAAAAGGCCGGTCGAAAGACTGGCCTTTTTCTTTGGGCTTAACAGTGCCCGACATATTCTGTCGGGCACTGTTATCACACTAAATTCTTCAAACGATAAATCCACTCTAACGCCTGACGCGGCGTCAGAGAGTCCGGATCGAGATTTTCAAGTGCTTCCACCGCAGGTGATGTCTCTTCCGCTGGCATCAGGAGCGACATTTGTGAACCATCCACCTGAGTCGCAGCTGCATTTGGCGATAAGCTTTCCAGTTCGCGTAGCTTCTGACGCGCACGTTTAATCACTTCTTTTGGTACACCGGCCAGCGCGGCAACGGCAAGGCCGTAACTCTTGCTGGCCGCACCATCCTGAACCGTATGCATAAACGCAATGGTATCTCCGTGCTCCAGCGCATCCAGATGCACATTCGCCACGCCTTCCATTTTTTCTGGTAACTGCGTTAGCTCGAAATAATGCGTCGCAAAAAGGGTTAGCGCTTTGATTTTATTCGCCAGACTTTCGGCGCAGGCCCACGCCAGAGAAAGACCATCATAGGTTGATGTACCGCGACCAATCTCATCCATCAACACCAGACTGTTTTCAGTCGCGTTATGCAGAATATTCGCCGTTTCGGTCATTTCGACCATAAAGGTTGAGCGGCCGCTCGCCAGATCGTCTGCAGCACCCACGCGGGTGAAAATGCGATCGATAGGACCGATTTCGACTTTCTGCGCGGGAACGTAGCTACCGATATAGGCCAGCAGGGCAATCAACGCAGTCTGTCGCATGTAGGTGCTTTTACCGCCCATATTCGGGCCGGTGATAATCAGCATACGGCGTTGCGGAGACAAGTTAAGCGGGTTAGCAATAAAGGGTTCGCGCAATACCTGCTCGACAACGGGATGACGGCCCTCGGTGATACGAATGCCGGGTTTATCAATAAAGGTTGGGCAAGCGTAATTTAGGGTGTCGGCGCGTTCTGCCAGGTTGATCAGCACATCGAGTTCAGCCAACGCGCTTGCGCTTGCCTGTAACTCGGCGAGATGCGGCATCAGCATATCGAACAGCTCTTCATAAAGCTGTTTTTCAAGCGCCAGCGCTTTACCTTTGGAGGTGAGAACTTTGTCCTCATACTCTTTCAGTTCAGGAATGATATAACGCTCGGCGTTCTTAAGTGTCTGCCGACGGACGTAGTGAATCGGGGCGTGGTGGCTCTGACCACGGCTGATTTGAATGTAATAGCCGTGAATAGCGTTATAGCCGACTTTCAACGTATCCAGACCCAAACGCTCGCGCTCGCGGATTTCAAGTTTATCAAGGTAATCCGTTGCGCCGTCAGCCAGGGCTCGCCATTCATCGAGTTCCTCGTGATAGCCAGGAGCAATGACGCCGCCATCACGAACCAGAACTGGTGGGGCTTCAACAACCGCGCGCTCCAGTAATTCGCACAGCTCTGTGAATTCACCCATCGTTTCGCGCAGTTTTTGTACGGGAGCGCTGTTCACTTCGGCCAGTTGCGCACGTAATGCAGGAAGCTGCTGGAAGGCATGACGCATGCGCGCCAGATCGCGTGGGCGCGCCGTACGAAGTGCCAGGCGAGCAAGAATACGTTCTAAATCTCCCACCTGGCGCAGCACGGGTTGCAGCTCTGTAAAGCGATCCTGCAACGCACCGATGGTTTGCTGGCGGCTGACCAGCACATCCGTATCTCGAACGGGCATATGCAACCAGCGCTTGAGCATACGACTGCCCATTGGTGTGACGGTGCTGTCCAGCACGGCGGCGAGGGTGTTTTCCACGCCACCCGCCAAATTCTGCGTGATTTCGAGATTACGACGTGTAGCGGCATCCATGATGATGCTGTCCTGCTGGCGTTCCATCGTAATCGAACGGATATGGGGAAGGGTCGTGCGTTGGGTGTCTTTCACGTACTGCAACAGACAGCCTGCGGCGCACAGGCCACGCGGTGCATTCTCAACGCCAAAGCCAATCAGATCCCGCGTACCAAACTGCAGGTTTAACTGCTGGCGCGCCGTATCAATTTCAAATTCCCATAACGGACGGCGACGTAGACCCCGACGGCCCTCAATCAGTGCCATCTCCGCAAAATCTTCGGCGTACAGGAGTTCTGCAGGATTCGTTCGTTGCAATTCAGCCGCCATCGTTTCGCGATCGGCGGGTTCACTCAAACGAAAACGACCGGAGCTAATATCCAGCGTGGCATAACCGTAACCTTTGCTGTCCTGCCAGATCGCCGCCAGCAGGTTATCCTGCCGCTCCTGTAACAGCGCTTCGTCACTGATAGTGCCTGGTGTGACGATGCGAACCACTTTGCGTTCCACCGGACCTTTTGACGTGGCCGGATCGCCAATCTGTTCGCAAATCGCGACGGACTCGCCTTGGTTGACGAGCTTCGCCAGGTAGTTTTCTACGGCATGATGCGGAATGCCCGCCATCGGAATAGGTTCACCCGCCGATGCGCCACGCTTAGTCAGTGAGATGTCGAGCAGCTGTGACGCGCGTTTTGCATCATCATAGAAAAGCTCGTAAAAATCCCCCATCCGATAAAAAAGCAGGATTTCCGGATGCTGAGCTTTGAGTTTCAGATACTGCTGCATCATCGGCGTGTGTGCGGTTAAATTTTCGATTGTGCTCATGGAGTTAAGATATCCATTTCATTGAAATTATTGCGTTTTGCGCGACCTGCTGGCCGTTAGTTACCTCTATTGTCGCATGAACAAATGACAGGGGGCAGCAAAATGTCGAGACTTTATGCTGTGTCTTCTTTCATCAACTCAATGAGCAATTTTCCATGCTCGACTCTCACACTGACCTGCGAATGGGTTTTAAACCCTGCTTTTTCGAGCCAGTCGCCTTTTAGGCTCAGTGCCGCATGAACGCTGTAACGTTTTGGAATTTTGGTATTACGATCTTCATGGCGCTTTCTGAAGTAGCCCACTTTGAGAAGGCGTTGTGACGGGGTGATCGGGATATCAGACATACAGGCTCCATTAACAGCAGACGAAAAGGGAATGAAATCACCTGTATAAAATGCCAGTAGTTATGGGCGAAAACAAATCTATAACTGGAAGCCGTCTTCAGAAAATGAAATGCAACAAATGAAATCAAGCTGAAAAGGCGATTTTAAAGATGTATTATTAATGCAATTTATTAATGGGTGATCTGTTATGTCAGGAAAACGACTCTCTCGTGAAAAAGAGACGATCGGTAAAATGATCGCGCTCTATGAAACGCAATGCCCTCAGGCATCTCGTGAGCCTGGGTATTATCAGGCCTTGAACGCGTATGCAGACAAACGACTGGATAAATGCGTTTTTGGAGAAGATAAACCAGCCTGCAAACAGTGCCCTGTCCACTGCTACCAACCAGCAAAACGTGAAGAGATGAAACAGGTTATGCGCTGGGCCGGGCCACGTATGTTATGGCGTCACCCGATCCTCACTATTCGTCATTTGATAGACGACCGCCGCCCGGTGCCGGAACTGCCCGAGAAATGCCGACCGAAAAATAAGGCTTAAACTTTACGACCACGCGCGCCTTGCATCGGACGGCAAATGATCACCATCGCTATCGCGCTGCACAGCGGGAAAAAGGCTAACTGCAACCAGGGATAAATGGCCTCTTTCGACGGCACTAAAGCATGATCAAGTTGACTGCCGAATAGGAGATTCCCTGCCAGCACAGCGCAGCCCCCGGCTGTGGCCAGCGCGCCATAATGTGCACCAAGCGTTGCCTCATCAGCAAACCAGGGGATCAGATCTTTTGCGGCAGGCACCAGCAGCATCTGGCCCAGCGTTAACAGCGTGACAAAACAGGCGGACGGCACGAGTCGAAGCCACCCCTCCGGCGGGACTGTTGCCGCGAACGGGGCGACGCTGACAAAGGAGGCGGAGACGAACAGGAACCCAAAGGGAAGGATCCTGGTAGGACCCATACGACGCGCAAAACGTGCCAGCGGAAGTTGAAAGGCAATAATCAATACCGAGGCCAGCATAAACAGCGGTCCCAAATCTTTTTCGCTGCCGCCAGCACGTTGAATTTCTACGGGCAGCGCCAGATAAAGTTGGTTGTAACTCAGTAACCATGCGCTGTAGGCGATAATGAAGGCGACAAAACGCGGCTGACGGAAGGTGGTCCACCACGGTGTCATTTCAAGCGTGTGTTTTTTTGCAGGCGCAGAAGGCAGCGCGAAAAACAGGACGATCAACGCCACGACAAAGACACCTGCGCCAGCCAGTGCAACCTGGCGGAAACCAAGTCCCGTCATGAGGGCTCCTGCGACCGGCCCAAGTACAGCCCCCAGCTCGCCACATACGGCAAACAGAGCAAACCACTCCGCGCGACTGCGTTTGCCCCGCGCCTCACTTTGTGTTCCGGCTTTCGCCAGCAATGCTTCAATGGAGGGCGAAAACAGCGCTCCGCCAATCCCGGTCAAACAGGCTCCCACTATAATCGGCCAAAGCGATTGCCCAAACGCCAGCAGCAAATAACCCGACACGCGAATAAGACAGCCGGCCAGGATCACGATACGTGCGCCGAATCGGTCTGATAGGGCGCCGCCCACGAAAAACATCCCTTGTTGGGAAAAGGTCCGCAGCCCAAGGATCAGCCCAATCAGCGCGCCGGAGAGCATCATGTCTTCGCGCAAAAAGATCGCAAGAAAGGGAACGACAGCATAAAAACCGATGTTGAAAACAAACTGGCTGCCCAGTAAAACAGGCGGCCAGACCTGTGCGGCTGGCCGAAAGAGAGGCAAAGGCATGCGGGTTACCCGGCGTTAAGCGATATAGTGGATATGTTTTTTGCCATGAAACGGTGAAATTTCAATTTTCGTTTCCACCCGGAAGACATCCCACAACAGCGTTTCGGTCAGGATCTCATCAGGTGTTCCGGAGGCAACGATTTCTCCATTTTGCATCACGATGAGTGCGTCACAGAACATCGACGCATGGTTGAGATCGTGGATGGCCACAATGCTGGTGACGGGTAATTCGCTGATGAGTTTCATCAACTGTATTTGATGATGAATATCCAGATGGTTCGTGGGTTCATCAAGCAGGATCTCGGTTGGTGTCTGCGCAAGCGCGCGGGCAATGTGCACACGCTGGCGTTCACCGCCGGATAAACTTTGCCAGCCTTGCTCGCTTTTTTTGAGCATATCCACACGTTCCAGCGCAGCAGTGACGGTTTCATCGTCCTGCGCACTCCAGTTCGAAAAAGGCGAATGATGGGGGATGCGGCCGAGTTTCACCACATCGCGAACGCGCATATTCGCTTCTGTCATTCCATGCTGTTCAACAAAAGCGACGCGGCGCGCCAGCTGTTTTTTGGCGATCTGGCTAATGTTTTTATCGTCCAGCGTGACACAACCCGAGTGAGGACGCCGTAAGCCCGCCAGAACGCGCAGCAAAGAGGATTTACCTGAACCGTTTGGGCCAAGTAGCCCAACCGTTTGCCCACGAGACACCGTCAGTGAGACATTGTTGACGATAACTTTTTTACCCACCTTCCAGGTAATATTTTCGGCAGTGATGCTCATCACTTATTCCTTGAACGATAGATAATAAGGGCAAAGAACGGCACGCCAACCAGGGCGGTGACGACACCCACCGGCAGGCTTTGCGGTGCAATTAGCAGACGAGACGCAATATCGGCAAGCACCATCAAAATGGCACCCGCCAGGGCGCTGGCGATGAGCAACGTGCGATGCAGCGGCCCAAAGAAATAGCGCATCACATGCGGAACGACCAGGCCGACAAAGCCAATAGAGCCCGCCATGCTGACAATGGTTGCGGTAATAAGCGCAGTGACGGTGAAGAGAATTAAACGCACCCACGGGACGGCGATCCCAAGCGACGCTGCGGCATCATCGCCAAACGTAAAGGCATCCAGAGCACGAGAATAGTAAAGGCAGATAGCTAATCCGGTCAGTACGACGATCAGCACCAGCTGGAGCTCAGGCCATCTGACGCCGCTAAAACTGCCGAGCAGCCAGAACATCACATCACGGGCCTGCTGAGCGCTGGCGGAAGTGCTGATGGTGTAGGCGGTGATGGCATTAAACAGCTGCGAGGCGGCAACACCCGCCAGGATAGTGCGCTCGTTACCGCCACGCGCGCCATTAGTGAGGAATGCGACAAACACAAAGGCAGCAAAAGCACCGGCAAACGCGCCCGCGGAGAGCGAAACTGCGCCTGTCCCGATGCCTAATACCACAACAGACACTGCGCCTGTCGAGGCTCCCGCAGAGACCCCGAGAACATACGGTTCTGCGAGCGCATTTTTCAGCAGGCTCTGGAGTACTGCCCCACAAATGGCTAACCCCGCGCCGCAGCAAGCCGCAACCAATGCACGGCTCAGGCGGAAGTCCCAAATCACACTTTCAAAAATGCGACTCAGCGGCACATCGGTGAATCCCATTTTATTGCCGATCGCGTAAAACACGGTTTGCAGCGGAATCGATAGCTCACCCACGCTGACGCCAATAGCGATGACCAGAATAAGCAAGGCAATAGAAAGGATGCAGGATGTGCCGAGAAACACCCCCTGCCGTGCCTGTTGAACGGCTGAACTCATTAGTTCAGCCCCATCTTTCTAAGCTGTTCGCCAACCTGTTCTGCGCCGTAAAGGGTACGGATAGTGGGGTTCATGGCCTGGCCGTCCATCACCACAATATGGCCTTTTTTGACGGCATCAAGCTGACTGACCGCGGGATCGCTTTTCAGGAATTTGATTTTTTCTTCCGCGTTATCCAGAACCCAACGGTTACGATCGAGGCTTGAGACGACGATCACGTCAGGGTTTGCGGCGATGATGCTTTCCCAGCCCACCGTTGGCCATTCGGTTTCAGAGGTAATGGCGTTATGTCCGCCCAGAACATTCGCGATAAAGCCGGATGCGCTGTTTTTGCCGCCCACGTAGGCGTCTGCGGAAGGTGAGGCGCTGGAGAACCAGAAGACAAACGAAAGGTCTTTTTTGTTTTTACCAAATTCGGCACGTAAATCTGCTTCGCGTTTTTTGAAATCGGCAATCACCGCCTGACCGCGCGCTTCCACGTTAAAAATTTTAGCGAAATCTTCAATTTCCTGGTACAGGAACGTCATATCCCAGAGTTTTTGACGGCTACCGTACATGTCGCCCACGCCCTTTTTGGTGGCGCACATGCCGGGGGAAACATAACTATTGACGCCGACAGTCGCGAGATCTTCTCGTTTTGCCACTTTGCTTTCAGGGCCCAGCAATAACGGCAATTGTGCCGGAACAAAATCAGGATTCTGGGCGAGAACAGACTCGAGTGTCGGGATTTCGACCGTTAGCAGTTTGATTTTGGCATTTTTCTCCGCCAGTTCCGGCAGCACTTTGGTTGGCCAAAAAGCGCTGGCAGCGATCTTATCCTGCAGTCCCAACAGCAGCAAAATTTCGACGGTGTTCTGACCCAGCGCCACAACGCGCTCAGGGGCTTTGGTGAAGGTTTGCGTGTACCCGCAATTCTCGATAGTCAGAGGATAAGTGGTTGCATATACGGAGCTAACCGAAGCGAATACCAGGCCTAAGGCGCTGAGGACCTTTTTCATAAAAACGCTATCCTTCATCAATATATTATTTATTAGCAGGTCAGGGGATTTTAATGATAATGAAACTCATTTTAATGGGTGGGATTTATACAATTTAAAATATATTGTGTCAATAACTGATAATAACGTGTTGTTATTAATTAAGAATTATGATGGCTGGAGAAATAAGTGCCGTGCGTAACACGGCATTGAGAGTGGGGTTAAACCAATAAATCTTTATCGATGCCCAAACGTTTCATTCGCGAAAGCAATGTTGTGCGCTTTAAGCCGAGACGGTGCGCTGCGCCTTTTGGCCCGGCGACGACACCGTTGGTCTCTCTCAAAATACGAACAATCAGCTGGTACTCGTCCTCACCGTCCTGCGCAATTTCCCTTGCGGGCAACGGCGGCTCTGAGATCATGACTTCCGGAAGCGACAGCTGTAGCACGTTGCCGCGCGTTAACAGCACGGCACGTTCAATCACATTTTCCAGTTCACGAACGTTGCCCGGCCACTCCATTGTGGAAAGCGTGCGCAGCGTTTCTGCTGGAATACTGTCGATATTCCGCCCCATCCGGCGAGCAATTTTGGCGGTGAAGGCTTTCACCAGCAGCGGAATATCGTCCGGGCGCTCACGTAATGGCGGTAAGCAAATTGGGAACACGTTCAGACGGTAATAAAGGTCGTTACGAAATTCGCGGTCGGCGACCATTTTTTTCAGATCGCGATTGGTTGCGGCAATCAACCGGACATTGGTCTGAATGAGTTTGTTACTTCCCAGACGTTCAAACTCTTGTTCTTGTAACACTCGCAGCAGTTTTGGCTGCAATTCCAGCGGCATATCACCCACTTCGTCCAGGAACAGCGAGCTTTTATCCGCCAGTTCAAAGCGGCCAATACGCTGGGTGCTGGCGCCGGTAAACGCGCCGCGCTCGTGACCAAAAAGATCGCTTTCAAGCAATCCTGCGGGCATTGCCGCGCAGTTCATCTTCACCATCCGGCGGCTGTTTCGATTGCTGAGATTATGAATAGCTCGGGCGATCAGCTCTTTGCCGGTGCCCGTCTCGCCAAGAATTAATACCGTGCTGTCGCTTTGCGCCACCATCTCAACTTGCTTCAGGACGCTGTACATGGCATCACTGCGGCCAATGATTTCACCGAATTCGCTGTCGACATTGTTCAACTGCTCGGTCAGCGCGAGGTTTTCGTCCACCAGCCGCTCTTTCAGACGATGAATTTCCTGGTACGCCAGCGCGTTGTCGAGCGCAATAGCAATGCGCTCTGCGATTTGGCGCAGCAGCTTAAGATTGGTGGTGGTAAAGGCTTGTTCTTCGCACTGCGCCAGCTTTAATACGCCGAGCATGGTATTGCCGGACATCAGCGGCAGCAGGCACAGCGTCTGGATCTGATTGCCCCAGCACTGGAAAAGCATCCGTTCGTAAGGTGCCAGCTCGTCGCGTTCGCTCAGATTCAGCAGCAGCATCTCTTTGCTTTTAAAAACCCGTTCGGAGAGCGTTCCCGATTCATCCACTTCGCTTTGCTCGTGCGCGGGATTAGTTTCATCAAGATAATGAGTGGAGTGGATCGTCAGCTTGCCCTTGCGATGGCCGCGCAACACGATGCTTATCGCGTCGATTTTAAAATAGTGGTGGATCTCTTTGGCGACTTCACTCACCAGTTCGTCCATGTCCAGCCTGGACAGTACCGCATTGGTGATGGCGACGAGAATGCGGAAGTTATCGCGTTCGCGGCTCAACAGATCGTAATCGACGTTATCGGTGACGCGGCTGTGGATCTGCTCGGCCACCACGCTGACAATCTGCGTGAACGTATGCAGACGCTCATATTCCGCCTCGCTCCACGGCTGATCCGTATTGCGGATAAATTCGCAGCCACCAAAAATGCGTCCCTCAGCGGTGAGCGGCAGCAGGCAGTAATGGCCAAAAGGTGAATACAAATTGCTCTGCGCAAGCAGCGGCCAGGCCTGCTGGAATTCATCGAAGTTGCAGTGCAGGGCGTCCGGGCGCGACAAAATACGGCGAACCGGACCGTTCGCCAGCACGGTTTCGTCTTCATATTCGACAGACTTCCCCTTATCGCGCGTCGCAAAGTAGCTGGCACGACGGCTTGCGCTGTGCCACAGCACGATAGCGGCACTGTCTGCCAGCGCAGACTGCTGCACCAGACGCGTCAGGGCTTCGCTGAGCGAACCCAGATCGGGCTGCTGTAACAGTGTGCGCGTAATATCGAACAGCCCTTGCTGTCCAAGATCGCTCATCGGTGTATACGACATATTGCTTCCAAAGAAACGGGCAAAAAAATAAGAGTGCTGACCACGTTTAGCGCGGTTCTAGCAAATTCGGGGTAATGGTTCCGCGTGCGGTAAATCCAGCGTGCGTTTAATGCCGTAAAGTCCGGTCAGGCGCACCCCTTTGCGCTCAACCACTTCACCGATCACGGCGGCATCCTGACCAAGTGGATGATCGCGCAGCTGTGCCAGCACGGCTTCTGCCGCAGAACGCTCGACGCCGATTAACACTTTGCCTTCGTTGGCAAAGTTTAGCGGATCAAGGCCAAGAAGTTCGCACAGGCCGCGCACGGCGGGTTTGACCGGCAGATGTTGCTCTGTCAGCTCAATGCCGCAGCCGCTGCTGGTGGCAAATTCATGGGCAACCGCATTGACTCCCCCGCGCGTCGCATCGCGCAGGGCTTTGACTCCCGGGAGGTGACGGAGCCTCTGGATAAGCGGCGTCAGCACGGCGCAGTCGCTGCGCAATTCCCCGTCCAGACCCAGACCTTCACGCAGGTTTAAAATCGTCGCGCCATGACAGCCCAGCGTGCCGCTCACGATCAACACATCACCGACCGCCAGCCGTTGTGCCCCCCAGTGAACGTCCCCAGGTATAGCGCCCAGCCCTGCAGTATTAATAAACAGTTTATCTGCCGCGCCGCGCTGCACGACTTTGGTATCACCGGTGACAATAGCGATACCCGCTTCGCGTGCGGTGCGCGCCATGCTCTGGACGACGGCGTTTAGCGTGTCCATCGCCAGCCCCTCTTCAAGAATAAAACCGCACGAAAGATAGCGAGGGGTAGCGCCGCTGACGGCCACGTCATTGGCGGTGCCGCACACCGCCAGCTTGCCGATATCACCACCTGGAAAGAACAGCGGATCAATCACGTAACTGTCGGTGGAGAACGCCAGCCTGTCGCCCTGCGCGGTCAGTGTCGACAGGGCAATGCGCGCCTGATCTTCCTGCTCCGCCAGCCATGGGTTGGCAAAGGCTTCCAGAAACAGTTGGCTGATGAGTTTCTGCATCGCCTGGCCGCCGCTGCCGTGCGCCATTTCAACCGTGTTCATGCTTCACACTCCTGATTGCGATACTGATACCATGCGGCGCAGGCGCCTTCGGAAGAGACCATGAGCGCGCCAAATGCGGTTTGCGGATTGCAGGTGTTGCCAAATAATGGGCATTGATGCGGTTTGCATTTACCGGTAAGCACGGCCCCGCAGCGGGCTCGCGGGTCATCACAAACCTGCTGTGGCTGCGGGCGAAAATGCGCTTCGGCGTCGAATGCGCGATACGCGGGGGTTAACTGCACCCCAGACGCCGCAATCAATCCCAAACCGCGCCATTCGCTGTCACCTTCTACGGCAAAAACCTCGGCGATGGCTTTTTGCGCCAGCGGATTTCCCGCATCGGGCACGACGCGGCGATACTGATTTTCGACCACGCTCAGGGCTGCTATTTTCTGCTCAACCAGCATGTTGACGCCTTGCAGTAGATCAAGTGGTTCGAAACCAGCAACCACTAATGGCCGATGATAGTCCGCTGCAATAAAACTGTACGCCTCTGTGCCAATCACCATACTGACGTGGCCGGGCGCTAAAAAAGCATCAATTCCGTTATCCGGTTCTTCCAGCAGGCTGCGTAACGTAGGGATCAGCGTGATGTGCTGGCAAAAAAAGAAGAAGTTATCGAGACCTTGCGCTTTTGCCTGTTGCAAAGTAATCGCCGTGGCGGGCATGGTGGTTTCAAATCCCAGGCCGAAAAACACCACTTTGCGCGTTGGATTTTCCGCCGCCAGCTTCAGCGCATCCACAGGAGAATAGACAATTCGCACATCCGCACCGCGCGCTCTGGCCTGTAACAGAGAACCGTTTTTGCCCGGCACGCGCATCGCATCGCCAAAAGTGCAGAAAATCACGCCCGGCTGGCTGGCGATTTCGATGCAGTTATCGATACGGCCCATCGGCAGCACGCACACTGGACAGCCCGGACCGTGGATAAACTCAATGTTCTTTGGCAGCAACTGGTCAAGGCCAAACTTAAAGATGGCATGCGTGTGTCCGCCGCACACTTCCATAATCCGCAGCGGGCGCTGCGCGGTGTACTCGAGTAATGTTGCCCGAATCTTAAGGTGAGCGATAAGCCGCATCACCTGTTCTGGCGCACGATATTCATCAACGTAGCGCATCAGCTATCGCTCCTCGCCATACAGCAGCGCGCCGACGTCGGGCTCGACGTCGAACATATTTTGCAACGCCGCCAGGGTGTCGCGGGCTTCGTCCTCGTCAATCATGCTCATCGCAAAACCCACGTGGACCAGCACCCACTGGCCAAGACGCGATGCGCCAGTTTCATCCACGCACCCGACCAGCGTGAGATCAACGTCGCGGAGCACGCCGCAGACTTCTACTTTCGCCTGATTGCCATCGATGGAATGAATTTGTCCCGGAACGCCTATGCACATCGTTCGTTCTCCAGCCACGCAAGCCAGCTTTCCATGCCGTCGCCGCGCGTGGCGGACACCAGCAGGATCTGAATATCCGGGTTCACCTCGCGCGCGTAGGCCAGGCATTTATCGACATCAAAATTCAGATACGGCAGCAGGTCGATTTTATTGAGCAGCATGAGCGAGGCAGCGGCAAACATATGCGGATATTTCAGCGGCTTGTCTTCCCCTTCGGTCACGGACAGCACCGCGACTTTGTGGCGTTCGCCCAGATCAAAGCTCGCCGGACAGACCAGATTGCCAACGTTTTCGATAAACAGAATGCCCTTGTCCGCCAGCGGCAAACGCGGCGCGGCGTCGGCGATCATTTGTGCATCCAGATGGCAGCCTTTACCGGTATTCACCTGAATAGCCGGGGTGCCGGTTTCGCGGATACGCGCGGCGTCATTCACGGTTTGCTGATCGCCTTCGATAACGGCGCAGGGGACGCTGCCGTTCAGCCGTTTGAGCGTTTCGGTTAGCAGAGTGGTTTTGCCCGAACCGGGGCTGGAAACCAGGTTCAGCACCAGCTGTTGACGCGCGGCAAAGCGCGCGCGATTGCGCGCAGCCAGCTGATTATTCTTGTCCAGCACGTTGATTTCGACTTCCAACATTTTGCGCTGGCTCATGCCTGGCGCATGCGTTCCCGCTTCGCCGTGGCCGTAATGCAGATCGCCTGCATCCGACGGCTTCGGTGCGAACCGAATGCCGGTTAACGCCGCCGTGGCACGCGGTGCAGGGGAGAAAGGTGCGGAGCGAAACGCGGAATGGGGGCGATGCTCATCGCCTTCGATATACAGGTTGCCTTCGGCGCAACCGCAGGTACTACACATGATTTACTCCTGGTCTATTTCGAGGCGCTGGATCTGCAAACCGTCGTCCGCCACGATGCGCAGCCCAACGTTCTGGCACTGCGGGCAGAGGCGCACTTTAGAGGACAACAGCGTGACGTACTGCTGGCAGTGTTCGCACCAGCATTCGGCCTGCTGTTCTTCTATATGCAGCTGGCAGCCTTCTGCCAGCGTGTCGCGGCACACCAGCTCAAAGCAAAAGGTGAGGGCGCTGGTTTCGACGCAGGAAAACGCCCCCACTTTCAGCCACACGCCCGTCACGCGTTTCGCGTGGTGCGCTTTTGCCTGCTGTTCGATTAACTCCAGCGCTCGCTGGCAGAGGGTGATTTCGTGCATGACGCCTCCTCAATGATTTGCCCCATTAATGCAATAACGATGCCAGCTTAATTTTGATTAGGGTGTGACGATGACACTGCTGACGAAATGACACGTCGACAGGCTGTCGTTGACAGATTGAGTTGGATTAAATTCTATAAATTTCAACATGATAAAAATTGGCACAAAATCTGCTTAACAGCCGTATCTCCATTAACCGGATACCTGAGATGACTATTTGGGAAATTAGCGAAAAGGCGGATTACATCGCGCAGCGCCATCAATCACTGCAGGAACAATGGCAGCATTACTGTAATTCGCTGGTCCAGGGGATCACCCTGTCAAAAGCGCGTTTGCATCACGCCATGAGCTGTGCGGCACAAGAGGATTTGTGCTTTGTGCTGTTCGGCCACTTCATGATTTACGTCACCCTGGCGGATAACTTTAACAGCCACACCATTCAGTACTTCGTCGAGACGAAAGAGGGCGAAAGAGAGCTGATTGCGCAGGCGCAGTTGATGGCTGACGGCATGGTTGACGGTCACATCAGCAACCGCGATCGCCAGCAGGTGCTTGAGCACTATCTGGAAAAAATCGCACCTGTTTACAACAACCTCTATTCCGCGGTTGAGCACGATTTACCGGTGGATTTAAAAGCGTTGGTGAGCGAGCCGCGCACCGTCTGATGTTACGTGTCGAGAGGTGTCGATATGGCACTTTTTCGTCAAAAATGACTATGTCCTGAGGACTCCCCGGTGAACCGTTTTGTAATAGCTGACTCGACGGTCTGCATTGGCTGTCACACCTGTGAAGCGGCGTGTTCAGAAACACACCGTCTGCACGGGTTGCAGTCGATGCCACGTTTGAAAGTCATGCGAAATGAGAAAGAGTCTGCGCCGCAGCTCTGCCATCATTGTGAAGATGCCCCCTGCGCGGGTGTCTGTCCCGTCAACGCCATTACCCGCGTTGAGGGGGCTGTGCAATTAAATGAAAGCCTGTGCGTGAGCTGCAAATTGTGCGGAATCGCCTGTCCATTTGGTGTCATTGAATTTTCCGGCAGCCGTCCGCTGCACATTCCCGCAAATGCAAATTCGCCAAAAGCGCCACCTGCGCCACCGGCTCCGGCGCGCGTCAGTACGCTGCTGGATTGGGTGCCGGGCGTGCGTGCCGTGGCGGTGAAATGCGATTTGTGTAGCTTTGACGAACAAGGCCCCGCCTGTGTTCGCACCTGTCCGACAAAGGCGCTGATTTTAGTGAATATTCGTGATATTGCGCGCAGCAGCAAACGTAAACGCGAGCTAACCGTGAACACCGATTTCGGCGATCTGTCGCTGTTCCAGACGCAAAATGAGGGGGCGAAATGAACGCTGTCGATTTGATTATCAGCGATGTAGCGTGCCTGGCGGCGACGGCCGTTCTGTCACTCCTCTGCTCATTTTACAAGCCGCTGAGCGGCTGGGTCGCCGGGCTAGGCGGCGCAGTGGGGAGCGTGATGACGCTGGCTGCGGGCTTTGTCGTGTTGACGCGCGGACTGAATGCTGCGGCGGTGATGCCTTTTATTCACCACAGCATTGCCATTACGCCGCTCAACGCCATCTGGCTGCTCACCTTTGGCTTGTGCGGCCTGTTTATCAGCCTGTTTAACATCGACTGGCATCGTCATGCGCAGACCAAACCGAACGGGTTGCTGGTTAATTTGCTGTTGGCTACCGCCATTTGTGCCGTGGTTGCCAGCAATCTGGCGGCGCTGGTGGTGATGGCGGAAATCATGGCGCTTTGCGGGGTGTTTCTCACCGGCTGTATGCCGTCGGGCAAGCTGTGGTTTGTGCTGGGACGTCTCGGAACGCTGCTGCTGGCGCTGGCGTGCTGGTTGACGTGGCAACGCTACGGCACGCTGGATCTGGTATTGATCAATGAACGCACACTGATGCTGCCACTGGGCGCTGACATCTGGCTGCTGGGTATGGTGGGCTTTGGTTTGCTGGCCGGGATTATTCCGCTACACGGCTGGGCTCCGCAGGCACATGCCAACGCTTCTGCACCTGCCGCGACGCTGTTTTCAACCGTGGTGATGAAAGTCGGTCTGTTCGGCATGTTGACGCTGACGCTGGTGGGTGGACAACCGCCGCTGTGGTGGGGCGTGGTGCTGCTCCTGGTCGGAATGCTCACTGCCTTCGTAGGCGGACTGTACGCCCTGATGGAGCACAATATCCAGCGTCTGCTGGCGTACCACACGCTCGAAAATATCGGCATTATTTTATTGGGCTTTGGCGCAGGTGTTACCGGACTCGCATTGAACCAACCGGCCCTGATTGCGGCTGGTTTTATCGGCGGGCTATATCACCTGATCAACCACAGCCTGTTTAAAAGCACCCTGTTTCTGGGAGCGGGCAGCGTCTGGTTCCGCACCGGGCATCGCGACATCGAGAAGCTCGGCGGGATCGGTAAAAAAATGCCGTTTATCTCACTTGCCATGCTGGTCGGGTTGATGGCGATGGCCGCACTGCCGCCGCTCAACGGCTTTGCTGGTGAATGGGTTATCTACCAGTCCTTTTTTGCGCTCGGTCAGAGCGACGTGTTTATTGCACGCCTTCTTGGACCGATGCTGGCGGTGGGTTTAGCCATTACGGGTGCGCTGGCGGTGATGTGTATGGCAAAAGTGTATGGCGTGACGTTCCTTGGCGCGCCGCGTACTCGTGAAGCTAAACAGGCATTTAGCGCACCTTTCCTGATGACGACGAGCGTGGTTCTGCTGGCGATGTGCTGTATTGCGGGTGGCGTCGCGGCGCCATGGCTGCTGCCACTGCTGGGTACGGCTGTTCCGCTGCCGCTGACGACGGCGCACACCACCGTTTCTCAACCGATGATTGCGCTGCTGCTGATTGCCGCGCCGCTGCTGCCGTTCGTGCTGATGCTGTTCTTCAAACGCGATCGCCTGCCTGCCCGTTCGCGCGGCGCGGCGTGGGCCTGCGGATATGAACACGAACAATCCATGGTGATCACCGCCCACGGTTTTGCGATGCCGGTAAAAGAAAACTTTTCTGCCGTGCTGAAACTGCGAGAGAAGTTCAATCCGGTGGGCTGGATCCCCGGCTGGCAGAGCACTGCCGCGCCTGGTTTTTTCCGTCGTCTTGCCGTGATCGAGCTGGCCGTTCTGGTGGTGATTGTGATTTCACGAGGAGCCTGACATGAGTTTGTTACTGGCATTATTTCAGGCGCTGGTGTTGTTTGCCGTCGCGCCACTGCTCTCCGGCGTGACCCGTGTGGCGCGTGCGCGGATGCATAACCGTCGTGGTCCTGGCGTGCTGCAAGAATATCGCGACCTGTTCAAGCTGATGGGGCGTCAAAGCATTGCGCCCGATGCGGCGGGTTGGGTGTTTCGTCTGACGCCGTTTGTCATGGTCGGCGTGATGCTGACGATTGCCACCGCGCTGCCGGTGGTGACGGTGTGGTCACCGCTGCCTGTTTTGGGCGATCTGATCACCCTGATTTACCTCTTTGCTATCGCGCGCTTTTTCTTTGCTATTGCGGGTCTGGATACCGGCAGTCCGTTCACCGGCATCGGGGCCAGCCGCGAGGCAATGCTGGGCGTATTAGTGGAGCCGATCCTGCTGCTGGGATTGTGGGTCGCCGCGCAGGTTGTGGGATCTACCCATATCAGCTTTATCACCGATACCGTCTATCACTGGCCCGTTGCGCGAAGTATCCCGCTGATTCTGGCGCTGTGCGCCTGCGCGTTTGCCACCTTTATCGAGATGGGCAAACTGCCGTTCGACCTTGCAGAAGCGGAGCAAGAGCTGCAGGAAGGCCCGCTGACTGAATACAGCGGCTACGGCTTTGCGATGCTGAAGTGGGGCATCAGCCTTAAACAGCTGGTTGTGTTGCAGATGTTTGTCGGCGTCTTTTTCCCGTGGGGGCAAATGATCCACTTTTCCGTCGGTGGTCTGGTGCTGGCCGTGGTGATTGCCGCGCTCAAGCTGATGGCCGGCGTCCTCATTATCGCCCTGTTTGAAAACAGCATGGCGCGACTGCGGTTTGTTGCCACCTCACGCATCACCTGGGCTGGTTTTGGTTTTGCATTTTTAGCATTCGTCTCCTTGCTGGTGGCGTGATTACAGAGAGTCAGAGCATGTCAGAAGAAAAAACAGGTCAAAACTATCTCGCCGCGCTGCATCAGGCCTTCCCCGGCGTGGTGCTGGAAGAGTCCTGGCAGACGAAAGATCAGATAACCGTCACCATTAAGGTGAACTATCTGCCAGAAGTGGTGGAGTTTCTTTATTACCAGCAGGGTGGCTGGCTGTCGGTGCTGTTCGGTAACGATGAGCGTCAGCTGTGCGGTAATTACGCGGTGTATTACGTGATGTCGATGGAGCAGGGCGTGAAGTGCTGGCTCACCGTTCGCGTCGAAGTGGATCCGAATAAACCGGAATACCCGTCCGTCACGCCGCGCGTGCCCGCGGCCGTCTGGGGCGAGCGCGAAGTGCGCGATATGTACGGTCTGGTGCCTGTTGGCCTGCCGGATGAGCGCCGTCTGGTCTTGCCTGACGACTGGCCGGACGAACTCTATCCGCTGCGTAAAGACAGCATGGATTATCGTCAGCGCCCTGCGCCAACGACCGACAGCGAAACCTACGAATTCATCAACGAGCTGGGCAGCAAAAAAAATAACGTGGTGCCGATTGGCCCGTTGCACGTCACCTCCGATGAGCCAGGCCATTTCCGCCTGTTCGTCGATGGCGAAAACATTATCGATGCCGATTACCGTCTGTTCTATGTTCACCGTGGCATGGAGAAACTGGCGGAAACCCGCATGGGCTATAACGAAGTCACCTTCCTGTCTGACCGTGTGTGCGGCATTTGCGGCTTTGCCCACAGCACCGCCTACACCACGTCGGTAGAAAACGGCATGGGAATTGTGGTGCCGGAACGTGCGCAGATGATCCGCGCCATTTTGCTGGAAGTGGAGCGTCTGCATTCGCACCTGCTCAACCTGGGACTGGCCTGCCACTTTGTGGGTTTTGACTCCGGGTTTATGCAGTTTTTCCGCGTGCGTGAAGCCTCCATGAAAATGGCGGAAATCCTCACCGGGGCGCGTAAAACCTACGGTCTGAATCTGATCGGCGGGATTCGTCGCGATCTGCTGAAAGATGACATGATCCAGACCCGCTTGCTGGCGCAGCAAATGCGCCGCGACGTGCAGGAGCTGGTCGATATGCTGCTCAGCACGCCAAACATCGAACAACGTACCGTGGGCATTGGTCGTCTTGATCCGCAAATCGCCCGCGATTTCAGCAACGTCGGCCCGATGGTTCGCGCCAGTGGTCACGCCCGCGATACCCGCACCGATCACCCGTTTGTGGGTTATGGCCTGCTGCCTATGACGATTCACACCGAACAGGGTTGCGACGTAATTTCGCGGCTGAAAGTGCGTATCAACGAGGTGTTCACCGCGCTGAATATGATCGATTTTGGTCTGGATAACCTGCCGGGCGGCCCGCTGATGGTCGAGGGCTTTACCTATATTCCTAACCGCTTTGCGCTTGGCTTTGCCGAAGCGCCGCGTGGGGATGATATCCACTGGAGCATGACCGGCGACAATCAAAAACTCTATCGCTGGCGCTGTCGTGCGGCGACCTACGCCAACTGGCCGACGCTGCGCTACATGCTGCGCGGCAACACCGTCTCTGATGCGCCGCTGATCATTGGCAGCCTGGATCCGTGCTACTCCTGCACCGACCGCATGACGGTGGTCGATGTGCGTAAAAAGAAAAGCAAAGTGGTGGCGTACAAAGAGCTTGAGCGTTACAGCATCGAGCGTAAAAACTCGCCGCTGAAATAAGGACTCGTGATGTTTACCTTTATCAAAAAAGTGGTCAAAACCGGCACGGTTACCAGCAGTTATCCGCTGGAGCCGATTCCGGTCGATAAAAACTTTCGCGGCAAACCTGAACACATTCCGCAGCAGTGCATCGGCTGCGCCGCCTGCGTGAACGCCTGTCCGTCGAATGCGCTGACGGTTGAAACGGATCTGGCAACCAAAGAGCTGGCCTGGCAGTTCAACCTTGGGCGCTGCATTTTTTGCGGTCGCTGCGAAGAGGTTTGCCCAACGGCGGCGATTAAGCTGTCGCAGGAGTACGAACTGGCAGTGTGGAAAAAAGAGGATTTTCTCCAGCAGTCGCGTTTTGCCCTGTGCAACTGCCGGGTGTGCAGTCGTCCTTTTGCCGTGCAAAAAGAGATCGACTACACCATCGCGCTGCTGAAACACAACGGTGACGTCCGCGCAGAACATCACCGCGAAAGCTTTGAAACCTGCCCGGACTGCAAACGCCAAAAATGCCTGTTGCCGTCCGACCGCATCGATTTAACTCGCCATATGAAAGAGGCCAGCTGATGAGCCATTTACTCGGCCCGCGCGACGATAACGGCATTCCAGTGCCGATGACGGTGGACGAATCCATCGCCAATATGAAGGCGTCGCTGCTGAAAAAAATCAAACGCTCTGCCTACGTTTATCGCGTCGACTGCGGCGGCTGCAACGGCTGCGAGATTGAAATCTTCGCCACGCTGTCACCGATTTTTGATGCCGAACGTTTTGGTATTAAGGTCGTGCCCTCTCCGCGTCACGCCGATATTTTGCTGTTTACCGGCGCGATGACCCGCGCCATGCGCTCACCTGCGCTGCGGGCATGGCAGTCTGCGCCCGATCCGAAAATTTGTATTTCTTACGGCGCCTGCGGTAACAGCGGCGGGATTTTCCACGATCTGTACTGCGTGTGGGGCGGCACTGACAAAATCGTGCCGGTCGATGTCTATATTCCTGGCTGTCCCCCGACGCCAGCGGCCACGCTGTACGGTTTCGCCATGGCGCTGGGGCTGCTGGAGCAGAAAATCCACGCTCGCGAGCCGGGTGAAATCGACAATCAACCCGCGACGATCCTGCATCCGGACATGGTGCAGCCGCTGCGCGTTAAAGTTGATCGCACTGCGCGCAGGCTGGCGGGATATCGCTATGGTCGCCAGATTGCCGACGATTATCTGCGCCTGCTGAGCCAGGGCGAACATCAGGTGACACGCTGGCTGGAGGCAGAAAACGATCCGCGACTGAATGAGATCGTTGCCAACTTAAATCAGGTCGTCGATGAGGCGCGTATCCGATGAGTGAAAGGGTGGTGTTCAGTCAGCTGAGCCGTAAGTTTATCGACGAAAACGATGCCACGCCGGATGCGGCGCAGCAGGTGGTTTATTACAGCCTGGCGATTGGTCACCACCTTGGGGTGATCGACTGCCTCGAAGCGGCGTTAAGTTGCCCGTGGCAAGAATATCTGGCGTGGATTGGCACGCTGGAAGCGGGGAGCACCGCGCGGCGCAAGATGGAGGGCGTGCCGAAATATGGCGAAATCGTTATCGACAGTAACCACATCGCGATGCTGGCGAACGCGTTTGATGCGGCACTCGCAGTACAATCCCCCGAGCAGCAGGTGTGGAGCAAAACAGTGCTCAGCATGCTGCACGATATTCATCAGGAGAGCGCCATCTACCTGATGGTGAGGAGAATACGTGACTGACGTTTTACTGTGTGTCGGCAATAGCCTGATGGGTGATGACGGCGCAGGTCCGCTGCTGGCGGAAATGTGCGCTGCGCATCCGCAAGGAAACTGGGTGGTGATTGATGGCGGCAGTGCGCCCGAAAACGACGTCGTCGCCATTCGCGAATTGCGCCCGGACCGGGTGCTGATTGTGGATGCCACTGATATGGGCCTGAATCCCGGTGAAATCCGTCTGGTCGATCCGGACGATATCGCCGAGATGTTTATGATGACCACCCACAATATGCCGCTCAATTATCTGGTCGATCAGATTAAAGACGATGTGGGTGATGTGCTATTTTTAGGCATCCAGCCGGATATTGTCGGTTTTTATTATCCGATGACGCCGCCCATCAAAGAGGCGGTAGGCGTGGTTTATTCACGTCTTGCGCAGTGGGAAGGGGACGGGGGATTTGCTCAACTGTGAGCTGTTGCCCTAACCCTAAATCCCGAAAAGCTCACAACTTAGAGGACAAATTAAAGGTGCAATCGTCCCTGAGTTGCTGGGCGTTGGTGAAGCGCTCATTTATGGCGTTATATTGCACCGCATGAAACCGTTCATTACAGCGTGTGCTGGTGGTGCTGTAGGGGGATTGTTTATCGGGACTTTTGCGTGGATGGGATTGCCAATCGGCCTAAACAGTGTGTTCGATCCTGCGGGACTTGTAGCTATCCCCCTCATGACTTCAAATGATGGCATACTGCCAGCAATGGGCGTGTATTTGTGCGGGATGATAATCTCGTATGTAATGGGTTATGTGTTTACACGTTTGTTTGGTATTAGAAACGTTGATTTAAATTAGTAAAATCACTTCAAAAGTAAAAACAAGCCCTTTAGGCTTGTTTTTACTTAAATAACATATTCATTATAAGGTTTATATTCTTATCAAAAATTCTTCTAATACTATAATTACAACCACAAACGTCAATGCTAACCAAAGAATACCTTCAACTCTAAATCCTAATGTTAATTTACTTGGTAAACTCCTGATAAATTTGTATGCATCCAAAGTCATGTTATGATTTGTAACTCGATTATATGGATAGATTAGAGTCCCCATAATAAAACCGACCTTCGCATGATACATTCCTGGTGTAGCGATTAAACTCGCATGACATGCAATTCTTGCAGTTACTGGAATTTCGCCATACTTAGCTCTATAAAGCTCCACTATTTCATGATAATTATCCTTATTCACTATGTATGAAATAAAAATTATCAAAACAAAAATTAACATCGCCATTAAAAAAAATGTCATGCTAATAGCGTCATAATTATCTATTAAATAATCTTTCATAAAACAAAATACCATTAGCCTCATTGATTGTATCGGTGTTTTTCAACTCGGAATTGGAAATATCAATACTATTGTTTAGCATATCACCAAATTTTTCCCCTTTGCTTTCCCCCCATTTTTCAGTGAACTTTCCTGCTACTATACCTGTACCAATACCTGTAACCAAACACACCGCTGATCCAATACCCCCGACTTCTGATGTCATGATTCCTAAAACCCACATACAGCCCCCTCTTGCAGCATTACCAGCTATAGCTCCTGTTGCGATTCCACTTGCTTGTTTAGCTCCAAATTTACTATATTCTACAATTGCAGCTTTACGACATTCATTGTCGCGCCCTTTAGAAAAGGCTTCATAGACATTTGCTGTGTAAGAGGAAAAATCAAGTCCTATTCCAACATAGCCCACTCGACTCAAAATTTTAACTAACTTCGCAGACTTCTCGATATAAGTAGCATATCCCTCGATCTCTGTTACTCCAGTCTGGTTCCAATTGTGTACTATCGAACGGGTAGAAAGTCCTAAAGTATTTTTAAGATATATATCTTGCCGCATATTATATTGACTTTTTGTATATTTGTTTAACAATAAATCAAGTCTTTGGAATAGCATTTTTCGTTTAGCAAAAAATTCTTCTCCAGAAATAGAACCGTGTGCCATATAAGTATTTTTGTAAAGTGATTCAATTTCTTCCAGTAGTTTTTTTATTTCCTCATGATAAGCTGAACCTAACTCGCTTACTAAGCCTAAATAATCACCTGTTTCACTCAATGCTTCACTAAATATTTCATTCTGAGATGCAAAAATATCAATCGAGGTGCGGTTTTTATACAGTAATGCCGCCTCATCATCTGACAATGATTCAAGAGCATTATCAACCTTATCTCTTGCATCCTTGAGTATTTTGATTTTATCGGGAGGGTAGTTTTTGGGGTCTGCGACAATGACTATTGAACCAGCTTTTTTCTTACGTTCGGGATTCAGACCGCGATATAAATCAATCGTACCCGCTGGTGGCCTTACAAAAAGATGGCTTTCGAAAGTTTTTGGGGACGCAAGGAAGGGAACAACTGAGAATCCAGGATCAACCGCTCTCCTTTCAACCTCAACTTGTTTTGAATTTAAGTAAGAGTTTTTTTCTGATTCTGACTGATAACTGTATGAAATATTTTTCCTGTTTGAGGAAAATGTTGCCATACAGGGGCAGCTACTATAGCTATGTGCTGTACCTGCCAGGGGATTATTACTTGCAGTGACTTCTGGAACTGCGCCGAAAATAGAATAGGTCTTTCCATCTACCCCGCATGTACAGCTATGTCCTACATGCGCCATTGCGTTGTCGTTCCCATCACATCTACCTACGCCTGATGTGATTTTCCCACCGCACGAAGTTTTATCACCTACATGAAGATAAAATCCTTTTTTAGACATGTTGAGTTCCTGGTGCTTAATTATTTCCTTAAATTCGCACACCTGTTCAGCAGGTTTTTAATTCAGTCTGACTGATTAGAAAACAAATCCTTTTTGTAGACAAAAAAATTATGAGTGAGAAAGTAATTTGAATGGTAAGGATTTGTTGCTGGTGGCGAGCCGTTGTGGGTTAGCGTAACCGGGCGTTCAGATGAAAACCGGCGCTTCCGAAGAAGCCCCGCAACGGCCCACCATTGGGGAGGACCGAGCGAAAAGGAATGTATTAATATACATACCTGTCATTGAAATGCTTTCAGGACGCTAATCCTGGTGCTTACGCACAGGGCAATACTAAGTGATCTTTTTAGCGGTGCAAGAATTCGTGAACCGATAGCTCAAATTTCATACATTAATGATTTAATCTTGCTTTCCCATACCAACAAACTTTCCATTTTATCTTCTGCATAATCATATCTGTCATAGTGTACAGATGTAACATCACTTAATGAGTGATTTTGAATTCTATCACGTATATCTTTTGTTCTTTTTAATTGACAGTCTATCGTTTTAAATGTACGACGAAAATCACGAGGAATAAAACTTACAATATTTTTCTGTTTACAAAACCTGTTTATATTGTCACACAATAACTCACTCGACATAAACGGTCGCGGAATCTTTGCATGTTTCCCAACGGTTCCTGATTTAACTTTTTCATTCCAGCGTGAGATCTTTATTTCATAGTCAGCGTTTGGGAAAATATACTCACTATCGGGGTAACCCTCCAGCATCATATCAATTTGCTCAATTGATGAATCACATAATTGCAGGTAATACCATTTTTAGTCTTTGATATTGCTGGTGGGACAGAGGGTAAACGGTTTTGTTTGTCATAATGCCGTTTTTCAGACCCCATAATTTCATAGGGGCGCTGCCCCCGCAACAAAACACAAGTTGAATCAATACTGCTACATCGGCGTTAAAATAACCGTCATTTTTGGTTTTCAGGGGTAAAGCCAGTTCGTCAAACGAAAGGAATCGCTCACCTACATAGGCTGGCGCTTCCAGCACCGGGATAGGCATAACAGAGTTAAAGAGGATATCGAACCGGATATCAGGTTTATCCAGCAACGGTGATTTATCGCTTTTCACTCCCCACGAAAAAAGAGTATGCATGTAAGTGCGGATCTGATTAATCCAGGCGCGTTTTTGTGTGCGCTGGTATACGTTGTTCAGAATTGCGCGAACATCGTTAGTTGTGATTTTTTTTAGCGATAGTGGATTCAGAAAGCAGACCGCTTTCACGGATAACAGCGCGTAGGGTTTCAAAATGATGACAGGTGCGTTTACCGGATGTCAGAAAATCGGTTTTGTACGCTTCAAACAGATCGGTAAGTGCCCCGTTTTTGGAGGCGACTTTGATAACATCAGGGCATACGGAGAGGCTTTCAAACTATTCAAGGGCATTGCTAACAGTTATTTCGGGGTAAACGGCTACTGTCTGGAATTTAGGAGCTTTACCGTCAAAATGGCGATAGACGAATGTTTTACGTCCAGAGGGTAGACACGGATACCAACACTGCCCGTACCTCGTTCGCCGCTCGCATGATAAGCTATGTAAGCGGCTTGTTTAGCTTGCAGTTTATCCAGTTCTTTATTGGTAAAGTTGATTTTTATTATTGATTACCTTTGCATAATGTTTGAATGTTTATTCACGGTTCAAGTTCAAAAAACAGTTCAAAAAAACAGTTTTTTTAAACAAGAGCGTAATGACTCAAACTTACCATGCAATGGAAAAAATTAATAAAATCAGCGTATTCTAACTTAAATTATCTCACAACTTGTTCAGTTGATTTGATAACTCTCCCTGTGGGAGAGGGCATCAGGCTAATCCAGATCCGCGCCGTTACTCGCAATCACCTTTTTGTACCACCAGAACGATTTTTTCCGAATGCGATCCAATGAACCATTGCCCGCGTCGTCACGATCCACGTAAACAAACCCGTAGCGCTTGCTCATTTCACCCGTCGATGCCGCCACCAAATCAATACAACCCCATGAGGTGTAGCCGATAAGCGGTACGCCATCTTCGATCGCATCGCCCATTGCACGAATGTGTTCGCGCAGGTAGCTGATGCGGTAGTCGTCGTTGATCTCGCCGTTGGCGTCAAACTCGTCTTTTGCGCCCAGGCCATTTTCGACCAGGAACAGCGGTTTCTGATAGCGGTCGTACATCATGTTCATGGTGATGCGCAGCCCCAGCGGGTCGATACCCCAGCCCCACGCGCTCACTTCGATGTGCGGATTACCCAGCGATTTAACGATGTTTGCCGCGCTGGTGTTGTTGGCGTTCATGTCTGCGGAGGCACAGCGAGAGGCGTAATAGCTGAACGACACGAAGTCGACGGTGTTTTTCAGCAGCGCATCATCGCCAGGGTCTTTAACTATCGCCACCCCTTTTTCGCGAAATACGCGGGCAGAATAGGATGGATAGCGCCCGCGCGCCTGCACGTCGATAAAGAACAGATTTTCGCGGTCTTTCTCCAGCGCCATCCATACATCTTCCGGCTTGCAGGAGTAAGGATAGAAATTACCGCCCGCCAGCATGCATCCGACCTGGTTTTGCGGGTTCACTTCATGGGCGATTTTGGTCGCCAGCGCGCTTGCGATCAACTCGTGGTGCGCGGCCTGGTATTTCACCTGATCTTCGTTTTCACCCTCTTCAAACACCAGCCCGGCACCGGAGAACGGGCTGTGGAGCATGATGTTGATTTCGTTGAAGGTGAGCCAGTATTTCACCAGATCGTTAAACTCTTCAAAACAGGTACGGGCATAACGGGCGAAGAAATCGACCATTTTACGGTTACGCCAAGAGCCATATTCAGTGACCAGATGCATCGGCACGTCAAAGTGGCACAGCGTCACCAGCGGTTCGATGTTGTACTTTTTGCACTCTTCAAAAACCGCACGATAAAAGGCGATACCTTCCTGATTGGGCAGCGGCTCGTCGCCGTTCGGATAGAGGCGGCTCCAGGAAATCGACGTGCGGAAAACGGTAAACCCCATCTCCGCCATCAGGGCGATGTCTTCTTTGTAGCGATGGTAAAAATCAATCGCCTCGTGGCTCGGATAAAATTCGTCCTCGCGCAGCGCAAAACGTTTTTCCTTACCGACCTTCACCGCCAGGCGATTGGCGCCGTGGGGGATCATATCGACCGTGGTCAGCCCTTTCCCGCCCTCGCGGTACGCGCCTTCACTCTGGTTGGCGGCCAGTGCGCCGCCCCATAGAAATCCTTGTGGAAAAACAGACATTTTTACCTCGCTATTCATTTTATGCTCGTGCTTCCTGTGCCTGAACCGGCGCGGTTTGCAGGGCGCGTGCTTTTTCTGCATCGTCTTCGACCGGGATATCCTCAAAGCCGAGGAGCAGGGTCAGAACAAACGATAACACTACCGCCAACGCCATCACGCCAAACACCCATACGATCGTCATCGGGTTGGCCGGATCAAAGAATTGTACACTGGTAAACAGCCCTGGAGCGGCCATCGAATGGCTGGCAAGACCGGCCATTCCGGCCACTGCACCGCAGATAAACCCGCTGATTAAACTCGCAATCAGAGGACGTTTCAGACGGATTGCTACACCGTACAGCGCGGGTTCAGAAATACCCGCCATGATGGCAGACGCCGCCGCCGCCAACGCCGTCTGGCGCAGTTCCGGATTTTTGGTTTTCCAGGCGACCGCCAGAGAAGAACCGCCGAGTGACAGGTTTGCGCCAATCTCAGACGGCATCACCATCCCTTCTTTGCCCGTTTCAGCAATGGTCTGGATAATCGTCGGGGTAAACACGCGGTGCATCCCGGTCATGACCAGCAGTGGCCACAATGCGCCCATAATCGCGACCGACAGCCAGCCCAGATAACCGTGAACAGTGTAAACCAGCGCGGAGATGGCGCTACCGATCCAGATCCCCAGCGGGCCAATTAAGACGATGGCAAGCGGAGCCGCAATCAGCACGATCAACATCGGTTTAAGGAAGTTTTTGGTCACCGCAGGGGTAATTTTGTCTACCCAGACTTCGATGTACGACAGACACCAGGTCATCACCAGCGCGGGGATCACGGTGTAGGTGTATTTCACCGCGGTCACCGGAATAAATGCGAACTCAACGTGCTCGCCCTGCGCGGCTTTCGCCATCAGCTCGATAAAGCTCGGATGCACCAGCACCCCGGCGATGGCAATTGCCAATGACACGTTGGTTTTGAATTTAATCGCGGCGGACGCGGCGACCATCAGCGGCAGGAAGAAGAATGCGCCGTCGCCGATAACCGTCAGAATAGTCAGTGTCGGCGCGCCTTTTGGTAGCACACCGGTCATTTCCAGAATCATTGCCAGCAGCTTCACCATTGAGCCGCCAATGATCGCCGGGATCAGCGGAGACATCGTACCGATCAACGCGTCCAGTATTCCGGCCCCGATGCGCTTAAGCGTGAGTTTTTGAGGGCCCTGCGGCTGAGCAGGCTGCATTCCTGCCGGGAGCAGGCTCACCACTTCGCGATACGCTTGTGAAACGGTGTTGCCGATAATCACCTGGCACTGGTTGTCATTACGCACCACGCCGAGCACGCCGCTGAGGCTTTTCAGCGTCGCGGTATCCACTTTATTTTCGTCGTGCAGCACGAAACGCAGGCGCGTCATACAGTGGGTGACGGCAGCGACGTTGTCTTTACCGCCGAGCGCGCTGACGACATCGTTCGCCAGTGCAGCATAATTTTTGGCCATCGGGTGAGATCCTGTTGTCGTTTTGAGAATGGATAGGAAACCGGTTTCACAAAATCATGAATAGTTTTCTCATATGAAACAAGATGGAAATATGTACATTTTTTATATTCGTGATAACGATCACTTTGGCATATTGAAAGCGTGAGATTCGTGCTGCGACAATGTTTACGCAGTGCAGTACACTGCGGCTCATCAGGTTGAGAGGGAAAAATACAATGACCACGATGCTGGAAGTGGCGAAGCGGGCAGGGGTGTCGAAAGCGACGGTGTCGCGGGTGTTGTCGGGCAATGGCTATGTGAGCCAGGAGACCAAAGATCGCGTTTTTCAGGCGATCGAAGAGAGCGGTTATCGGCCCAATTTGCTGGCACGAAACCTGGCAACAAGACGTACGCAAACTCTCGGGCTGGTGGTGACCAACACCTTGTATCACGGCGTCTATTTTAGCGAACTGTTGTTCCACGCCGCGCGAATGACCGAAGAGAAAGGGCGGCAGCTGATCCTGGCCGATGGTAAGCACAGCGCCGATGAAGAGCGCGAAGCGATTCAGTATCTGCTTGATATGCGCTGCGATGCGATCATCATCTATCCGCGCTTTTTGAGCGTGGAGGAGATGGATGACATCATTCAGAAACACGAACAGCCGATTATGGTGCTTAACCGCCGCCTGCGTAAAAACAGCAGCCACTGCGTTTGGTCAGATCATAAAGCCTCGTGTCAGGCGGCGGTGTCGCAGCTGATTGACATGGGGCATCGCGACATTGCGTTTATCACCGGATCGCTGGATTCTCCTACTGGGATCGAGCGCCTTTCCGGGTACAAAGACGCGCTGGCTCAGCATCACATTCCCCTGAATGACGCCTTGATTGTGGAGGGAAAATGGAACCCCGAAAGCGGAGCGTTGGGCGTTTCAACGCTGCTGTCGCGCGGTGAGACATTTACCGCGCTGGTGGCCAGCAATGACGACATGGCGATTGGCGCGGTGAAACAGCTGCATGACAGCGGCGTCGCTACGCCGGGCCAGGTCTCAGTCATTGGTTTCGATGATGTATCCATCGCGCCGTACATCATTCCGTCGCTTTCCAGCGTGCGGATTCCGGTGACGGAGATGATCAAAGAGACCATCAGCCGTCTTATTTTCATGCTCGACGGTGGCGACTTCACCTTGCAGCAAACGTTCAGTGGTGAACTGATCCTGCGTGACTCGGTGATTGCCGGACCGCATGTCTAACGTCGACAGGTGTCATCGTCACTTGTGTCGATGACAGACCGTCGCCTTCGATAAATCCAGTGAAATCAGCCCACTAAAATATGGCACGGTTTATGTATGTTTTGCCGCATGAATGTCATGCTGGAGAAGCAAATGAACCGTTTTATTATGGCTGATGCGAGTAAATGTATTGGCTGCCGCACCTGCGAAGTGGCGTGTGTGGTGTCGCATCAGGCGCAGCAGGATTGTGCGTCCCTTACCCCAGAATCTTTTCTGCCGCGTATTCATGTCATTAAGGGCGTGAATATTTCGACGGCGGCCATCTGTCGTCAGTGCGAAGATGCGCCGTGCGCCAACGTCTGCCCTAACGGCGCCATCAATCGTGAAAATGGTTTTGTGCAGGTGATGCAGGAGCGCTGTATTGGCTGCAAAACCTGCGTGGTGGCGTGCCCGTATGGTGCGATGGAGGTGGTGGTGCGTCCGGTTGTGCGTAACAGTGGTGCCGGTCTGAGCGTGCGTGCGGATAAAGCCGAAGCCAACAAATGCGATTTGTGCCATCACCGTGAAACCGGCCCTGCGTGTGTGGAAGCCTGTCCGACACACGCGCTGGTGTGTGTGGATCGCAATAAACTTGAACAGATGAGTGCCGAAAAACGTCGTCGTGCGGCGTTTGATACGTCGTCTGCCATGCTTTTCTGACGATGAGTGACGGCGGCGTACAGCTGCGGGTGCGCGGCAAAGTGCAGGGCGTGGGGTTTCGCCCGTTCGTCTGGCAACTGGCGAATCAGCTGCATTTGCGCGGGGATGTCTGCAACGATGGCGAGGGCGTGCTGGTGCGCTTGTCGGGCGATGCGGTGGCGTTTACCGAGCAACTCTTGCAGCAGTGCCCGCCGCTGGCACGCATTGATGAAGTGGAGACGCAGCCATTTCACTGGCCGCGCCCGCCTGCGGAATTTACTATCCGGCGCAGTGCGGCTGGGGCGATGGCAACCCAAATCGTGCCGGATGCCGCCACTTGCCCGGCGTGTCTCGCGGAAATGCGCGACCCGCGTGAGCGCCGCTATCGCTATCCGTTTATCAACTGCACCCACTGCGGCCCGCGCTTTACCATTATTCGCACCATGCCCTACGATCGTCCGGCAACGTCGATGGCGAATTTCCCGCTTTGCGCCCCGTGCGATGAAGAGTACCGGAATCCCGCTGACCGCCGCTTTCACGCCCAGCCTGTCGCCTGCCCGGACTGCGGCCCGGCGCTCGAATGGCGATCCGGTAATGAACGCTGTTCACGTGAAAACGCGCTGCAAGCGGCGGTCACATCGCTCAAAGCCGGGGGGATTGTGGCCATCAAAAGCCTCGGCGGGTTTCATCTGGTTTGCGATGCTCGCAATGTTCTGGCGATCGCCCGGTTGCGGGAGCGCAAACATCGCCCGGCTAAACCGCTGGCGGTGATGGTGACGGACATCGCGCATTTACCGGTCTCCGTTCAGGAATTACTGAAATCACCTGCTGCGCCTATTGTCCTGACACCAAAAGCGTTTCTCTCCGATCTGCCGCATGAGATTGCGCCCGGTCTGGATACGATTGGCGTGATGCTCCCTTCAAATCCGCTCCAACATCTGCTGATGGATGACATGGCCTGTCCGCTGGTGATGACGTCCGGAAACCTCAGCGGAAAACCCCCCGCGATGACAAATCAGCAAGCGCTGGATGATCTGGACAATATCGCTGACGGATTTTTGCTGCACAACCGCGACATCTTGCAGCGGATGGATGATTCCGTTGTGGACGACGAGGGCGTGATGCTGCGTCGTGCGCGGGGCTACGTGCCGGATGCGATGACGTTGCCTGATGGGTTTAAGGATATTCCGCCGATACTGGCGCTGGGCGCAGACATGAAAAATACGTTTTGTCTGGTACGCGACGGGCAGGCGGTGTTGAGCCAGCATTTTGGCGATCTGGGCGATGACGGCGTGGCGAGCCAGTGGCGCGGTGCGCTCGCGGTGATTCAGCAGATGTATCATTTTCGCCCTGAGCACACCGTGTGTGACGCCCATCCGGGCTATCGCAGCGCGAAATGGGCCAACGAAATGGCGCTGCCCACACAGACGGTATTGCACCACCATGCCCATGCGGCGGCGTGTCTGGCCGAAAATGGCTGGCCACTTGAGGGCGGCGATGTTATCGCGCTGACGCTCGACGGTATCGGAATGGGTGAAAACGGTGCGCTGTGGGGCGGTGAGTGCCTGCGCGTAAACTATCTGACGTGCGAACACCTGGGCGGATTGCCCGCTGTGGCGCTGCCCGGCGGCGATCTGGCAGCGCGACAGCCCTGGCGAAATCTGCTCGCGCACTGTCAGGCATTTGTTCCTGACTGGCTATCGCGGCCTGAAACTCGCCCGGTGCAACAGCAAAACTGGCCGCTGCTGGCTAAGGCGATCGCCCGGGGCATCAACGCGCCGCTGGCGTCGTCCTGCGGACGGTTATTTGATGCCGTGGCCTGCGCGCTCGCTATTGCGCCAGTGGTGCAAAGCTATGAAGGCGAAGCGGCCTGCAAACTGGAAGCGCTGGCGATGCGGTGCGCCGGAGTGGAACATCCCGTTACGATGCCGCTTAAAAATACTGTGCCAGACTTAGCCACATTCTGGCGGCAGTGGCTCGACTGGCAGGCGGAACCCGATGAGCGCGCATGGATATTTCATGACGCGCTGGCGAAAGGGCTGGCAGATTTGGTCCGCTATCACGCCGAACGGCTGTCTCTTTCCACGATCTGCTTTAGCGGTGGCGTGCTGCATAACCGATTGCTGCGGGCGCGTCTGCGGTTTTACCTCGTGGACGTCCAACTGCTTTTCCCCTCAAAATTGCCTGCAGGCGATGGCGCTTGCTCTTTCGGGCAAGCGGTAGTCGCCGCCGCTCGAACCTGCTCACAAAGGAACTCACATGTTACGACTCATCCGTAGCGAACCCCGCGCGGTGCTTTTACTCTCTGTTCTGGCAATGGCGAATCTGCTTGCCTGGGGCTGGGCATGGCAGACGTTTAGCGGCAGTACGGCGCTGATGGCTGCAAGCCTGCTGGCGTGGTGTTACGGGCTGCGGCATGCGGTTGATGCCGATCATATTGCCGCGATCGATACCGTGACGCGCAAAATGATGCAGCAAGGTAAACGACCTTCAGGCGTTGGTGCGTGGTTCTCTTTGGGTCACTCCACGATTGTGGTGCTGGCGACGGTCGCCATTGCGGCCACCGCGACGGCATTTCAACAGAACATGACCTGGTTTCATGAAACGGGCAGCGTAATTGGCACCGCTGTTTCCGCAACGTTCCTGCTGGCGATGGCGCTGGTCAATATGTTGATTTTACGTAGCGTCTGGCGCAGTTTTCAGGCGCTGAAAAAAGGGCGCATGACACGCGTTGACGCGGAACTCCCGGTGACAGGTGGCGCGATGAACTGGTTATTTGGCGCGACGTTCCGGTTGGTGAGCAAAAGCTGGCAGATGTATTTGGTCGGTTTCCTGTTTGGTCTGGGTTTTGACACGGCGACAGAAATTGGTGTGCTCGGGATTTCTGCCGCCAGCGCATCACACGGAATGTCGGTCTGGTCGATTATGATTTTCCCGGCGCTGTTTGCCAGCGGGATGGCATTGATTGATACGATTGATAATTTACTGATGGTTGGGGCTTACGGTTGGGCGTTCAATAAACCGCAGCGTAAGCTCTATTACAATATGACCATTACCGGCACCTCGGTCGTGGTGGCGCTTTTTATCGGTGGGCTGGAAGCATTGGGCCTGGTTATGGATAAGTTCCAGCTAAGCGGCGGCATCTGGAATGCTGTGGCGAAGGTCAACGATAATCTTGGCAACGCGGGATTTTTCGTGGTTGGCTTGTTTATCACCTGCTGGGTCATCTCTATGATGAATTACCGATGGCGTGGTTACGATGCGCTGATGGTGCGCTCGTAGTCGTTTTTTTGCAGCCTGTTCTAACAGTGGATGGCGCTCTTTCAACGTGCGCGCCGCACACTTTTTTGGCAACAAATAAGATAAGGGAAATGGATTTCCCAACGATAATACAGGGCAAATTTTTATCTTTATCGAAAGATATTATCCATTCATATAACTTATTTTATTTCTGTTTCAGCCTATTAATCCAAATGTATGAATGGAAATACGTTGTGGCTCGTGCGTGTTTTGGGATAAGTGGGGATAAAAAGATTTTGTGTCCAAATTCGGAATATTATTGTCTCAAGCCGATAAATACATGAAAATAGGCGTGCATAATTAATTGATAATTATATATTTGCATTTCCCGTATTTATAATAGTGATAATAAACAAAGGAATGATGGTGTGATTTATTTAATAATTATTTACCTTGTGAATAGAGCGCGTAAAAAAAAGCCCCGGGACATCGGGGCTGCGGATAATAAAATCCTAACATCAAGTAAGATGAGCAAGAGACTGAGGGTTAAAGGGGTAACGATTTCAACAGAGCGAAAGCCTCCTTCATTCGATCTTCACTGACCACAAAAGCACGCAGCTGGCCGTCATCATCCATTCCACGCGCCACCATACCTTGCGGCTCAAGCGTTATCTGCCAGTTAAGATCCTGACGCTGCGTTTCGCCAGCGAGATGCAGCGGCAATTCGGGCGTTTTCACTTTCACCAGCATGGCGGGTAATTTCAGCGGTGTGCTGACGCCAAGCAGATTTTTCGCTAAAACCATCGCACCGATCTGAATGGGCTGCAGGAACGGCAGTACCTGGCCGTTAATTTCTGCACAATCTCCCAGCGCATAAATATCGGGCTGTGTGGTTTGCAGATAGCTGTCGACCTTCACGCCGCGATGGGTTTCTGCGCCGGCCCTGTGGGCAAGCGCGGTTTCTGGCCGCAAACCGGTTGCGGCAATCACCACGTCCACTTCCACGCTGCGGTTGCGGTCGAGGGTCGCGCGGATCCCGGTGTCGGTTTTTGTCAGACTCTGCAACTGCGATTTCAGCAGCTGGTGCACGCCCATATCCGTCAGGCGATGCTGTAAGCGACTGCTGACTTCTGCGGGCATCAGGACGGATAAAATACTGGCCGCATGATCGACCAGCGTCACGTATTTACCCGCCCGGCAAAAATCCATTGCCAGTTCGGTACCAATCAGGCCCCCACCAACAATCATCACCCGCCGGGCATCGCGAAGTGTGGTTTCGCACGCCTGGTACTCCTGCTGACTGTTTAGCGTCAGCATCAGCTCGCGGCCCTCAATCGGTGGCACAAAAGCCGATGCACCCGTTGCCAGCACCAGTTTGTCGTAGTGCCATTGCTTATCCTTGGCCTTCACGCAGTGCGCGGCGGCGTCGATATCGGTTACCCAGGTATACGGGAAAAGACGCAGGTTGAACTGTTCAGCAAATTCCCCGGCCGTCTGGCGGGTGAGGTCGTTGGCGCGCTGGCTCAGGCTGATGACGTGGCTGAGATCCGGTTTGTTGTACTCGTCCATACTGTCAGCGGCAATGAGCGTCAGCGGCACAGTCGCGTCCTGTTTGCGGATATTTTTCACTAGCTGACGGGCGGCAAAGCCCGAGCCGATGATCACGATTCCGTGGCTCATTTTGCCTCCGTTGCCAGGACGTCGAAAACGTCTTTGCCAAGTGAACATTCAGGGCACAGGAAATTATCCGGCACGTCACTCCACGGCGTGCCTGGCGCAACGTCCTGAAGCGGTTCGCCCAATGCAGGGTCGTAGATCCACTGGCAAACGCTGCACTGCATGCACGGGCCAAGTTCTGCCGCAGCGGCGGCGGCGCAGGCGCAATTTTCCTGCTGTTGCGCCGGTTTTACTGTGGCTTCTGGCAGCGGAGCGAGCGCCCACTGACGTGCAATCTCACGCCCGTGCTGGCGGCAAATTTCCAGCGCGTCGACGTCCGGACGCCATTTCGCTTTCAGGCTCATCGACATTTCAAAACCGGCATCTTGTAAGCGCGTGGACAGACGATCAACCGCGCCGCCGCTCCAGCCGTGGGAGCCAAAAGCACTGGCTCGCTTGTTACGAAAACGCAGGCCCGTCATCTCTTCAACCAGACCGGCGATCTTCGGCATCATCACGTTGTTCATGGTGGACGTTCCCACCAGCACGCCTTTCGAGCGGAAAACGTTGGTCAGAATCTCGTTTTTATCACTGCGCGCCACGTTGAAGATTTTCACCGCCACGTTCGGGTCGACTTCGTTAATGCCCTGAGCAATCGCGTCCGCCATCATGCGGGTATTGTTGGACATGGTGTCGTAGAACAGAGTGATGCGATCTTCCTGATAATCCGCCGCCCATTTCAGATACAGCTCTACGATTTGCGTTGGGTTTTCACGCCATACCACACCGTGGGAAGTGGCAATCATATCCACGGGCAAATTGAAGCCGAGAATCTCAGTGATTTTTGGCGTTACCAGACGGCTGAACGGGGTCAGGATATTGGCGTAGTAGCGTTGGCACTGCTCGAACAGCTCGGTCTGATCCACTTCGTCGTTGAACAGGCGCTCATCGCAGTAGTGCTGACCAAAGGCGTCGTTACTGAACAACACTGCGTCGCCCGTCATGTAAGTCATCATGCTGTCAGGCCAGTGAAGCATCGGAGTTTCAACGAAGATGAGCTGTTTGCCGTTGCCAATATCCAGCGAGTCACCGGTTTTGACCGTGTGGAAGTTCCACTCCGGATGGTGATGATGACCGTTGATAGAATCAATGGCGTTGGTGGTGCAGTAAATTGGGGTGTTCGGAATGTATGACATCAGCTCGGTCAGCGCACCGGCATGGTCTTCTTCCGCATGGTTAATGATGATGTAGTCGATGGCGTCCAGATCGATTTCGCTGCGCAGGTTCTGCACGAACTCACGGCTGAATTTGTGATCGACAGTATCGATCAGGACATTTTTACCTTCACGAATCAGATAGCTGTTGTAGCTGCTGCCGCGGAGGGTTTTATATTCGGTACCATGAAAATCACGCACTTCCCAGTCACGTTGACCCACCCAATGAATATTATTTTTAACCAGAATAGACATAGCAACCTCAAATTAATACGGTGTTTTTAAGTAAGATGATTTGCTTATATCAAGTTGCGTGCCAACTATTTATGATATTGATTTATATGAATTTTAAAAATAATGACTCATAATGAGTAGTCAAAATGACTATCTTGTTGGCTGTCAATATGACAACATGCATTGTCAAAATGACAGCGAGGTAAAAATGAGTTTTTCCGTAGAGGTGCTGGCGAAAATCGCCATTGAACTGCAAACCGGGATTGGCCATCAGGATCGCTTTCAGCGGCTGATCTCCACGCTGCGACACGTGCTGGATTGCGATGCGTCGGCACTGCTGCGCTACGAAGGACGACAGTTTATTCCGCTGGCGATCGACGGGCTGGCGCACGATGTACTGGGGCGTCGTTTTACGCTGGAAGGTCATCCGCGCCTGGAGACGATTGCTCGTGCGGGCGACGTGGTGCGATTCCCGGCGGACAGCGATTTACCCGATCCCTACGACGGATTAATCCCCGGGCAAGAGAGCTTGAAGGTGCACGCCTGTATCGGCCTGCCGCTGTTTGCCGGACAGAATCTGATTGGCGCGTTAACGCTCGACGGTCTGGAGCCGGACCAGTTCGATACGTTTAGCGATGAAGAGCTGCGCCTGATTGCCGCGCTGGCGTCTGGCGCGCTCAGTAATGCCCTGCTGATCGAACAGCTGGAAAGCCAGAACATTATGCCGGGCAGTCCGGTCGCGTTTGAGCACGTCGTGCATACGGAAATGATCGGTCTGTCGCCGGGGATGATGCAGCTGAAAAAGGAGATTGAGATCGTTGCGGCGTCCGATCTCAATGTGCTGATCGGCGGTGAAACGGGCACCGGGAAAGAGCTGGTGGCGAAGTCGATTCATGAAGGTTCGCCGCGCGCGGTTAATCCATTGGTATATCTGAACTGCGCCGCACTGCCCGAAAGCGTGGCGGAAAGTGAGCTGTTCGGGCACGTCAAAGGGGCGTTTACCGGTGCAATCAGCAACCGTAGCGGCAAGTTTGAAATGGCCGATAACGGCACGCTGTTTCTTGACGAAATTGGGGAGCTGTCGCTGGCGCTCCAGGCCAAGCTGCTGCGCGTGTTGCAGTACGGTGATATTCAGCGCGTCGGGGACGATCGGAGTTTGCGCGTCGACGTGCGTGTTCTGGCGGCCACCAACCGTGACCTGCGCGAAGAGGTGCTGGCCGGGAATTTTCGTGCCGATCTGTTCCATCGTTTGAGCGTGTTTCCGCTGTCGGTGCCGCCGCTGCGCGAGCGTGGCGAAGACGTGGTGCTTCTGGCAGGTTTTTTCTGCGAGCAGTGCCGGTTAAAAATGGGCTTATCACGCGTGGTGTTAAGCCCCGGCGCGCGCAGCCATTTGTTACGTTACGGTTGGCCGGGCAACGTGCGTGAGCTGGAGCATGCCATTCATCGTGCGGTGGTCCTGGCACGTGCCGCACGTTTGGGCGATGAGGTGGTGATCCACGCGCGACATTTTGCTTTACACGATGAGACCGCGCCTGCCGTGGCGCAGGAAACGCCTGTCATAGCTAATGAAAATCTGCGTGAAGCGACGGACGCGTTTCAGCGTCAGATGATTACGCGCGCGCTGGATCAAAATGGACGTAGCTGGGCGGCTTGCGCGCGCGCACTTGAGATGGACGTCGCCAACCTGCATCGGCTGGCGAAACGCCTTGGGCTAAAGGGTTAAATAATCCCGGCTTGATAGAAATCCTGCAGGTTGATGGCGCCGCAAAGCTTGCCGCTGTCGTCAACGACAGGTGCCGCCGTGATTTTACGTTTCATCAATATCTCTTTGGCTTCGATGGCGCGGCTTTCAGCGTTTAACGTCAGCCCGCCCGCGGTCATCGCATCACTCACGATAGCGTCCAGACTGCCGCCGCCGACCAGCCAGCGGCGAAGGTCACCGTCGGTGAAGACACCCTTAACCAGACCGGTTTCGTCGCAGACGGCGACCAGGCCCAGCCCGGTGCGGCTCAATTCCAGCATCGCGTCCATGACGCTGGTGCTGAGTTTGACCTGCGGGACCGCCTCTTCAGTACGCATTAAATGGTGAACTTTGTTGAGCAGACGCGCACCCAGCGCACCCGCTGGATGAGAGCGCGCAAAATCTTCTTCATTAAAACCTCGCGCCTGCATGACGGCCATCGCCAGCGCGTCGCCCATCATCAGAGTATTAACGGTGCTGGACGTTGGTGCGAGGTGCATCGGGCAGGCTTCGCGTTCAACGGAAATATCCAGCGTCGCTTTCGCGGCCAGCGCCAGCGGTGAGCGGGACTTTCCGGTCATCGCCAGCAGTGCAACGGATTTTTCCTGCAAACGAGGAATGATCAAATCCAGCTCTTTTGCCGAGCCGGAATAGGAGATAAACAGCATCACGTCGCGACTTTCGATCATCCCCAGATCGCCATGCAGGGCTTCTGCCGGATGGACAAAAAAGGCCGGCGTGCCGGTGCTGGCGAGCGTGGCGGCAATTTTTTTGCCGATATGCCCGGATTTACCAATGCCTGCGACGATCACTTTGCCTTCGCATTGAATAATGGTGTTGGCTGCGCGGACAAAATCATCACCCAGTCTTTCTGGCAGACGGCTGGCTTCCTGTAGCTCCAGCATTAATGTCTGACGGCCTGTGTTTAGCAGAAAATCACTCATTTTTATCTCCGGTTAAAATCCCTTGCGCCTCTCGTCAGAGAAGCCGACAGAAATGTGGCTGCGCCCATGATAGTGCATTCTCCTGGTGGGGATCCTGCCCAATACCGAAAGATTTTGCTTAGCGCCACAGAACTCCTTCCTTGAGGTGTCGCGGATGCTTTACCATACTTGCCACTTATCGAATTCTTTCAATGGATGTCTCATGGTCAAGCGTCGTTACGCAGCGCTCATTCCCGCGCTGATTATGC
>Ga0308165_1001085_pt1 | contig 40759 bp, 36 predicted proteins | sample PhyWR2_FD_201032 | JGI IMG/M metagenome (GOLD analysis project Ga0308165, IMG submission 201032) | Phyllosphere microbial communities from UC Gill Tract Community Farm, Albany, California, United States - DLSLW.R2 | ecosystem: Host-associated > Plants > Phyllosphere > Unclassified | place: USA...
CACACGCTCCTGCGCGTCGTGCACGATCAGGCGCGCCGGCCAGGTGAGACCGTCGCTGCCGGTTCCTGCATCAGGTAGGCGCACGATGTCGATCCAGCTGGAAAGCCCGACATAGCTTGTGCGCGCGCCGCCCGGCAGGTCGGCGCTGACATCCTTGGCGGAAAAGCGCTTTAGGTCTGTCCCCACCCGCATGAAGCCCTCGTCCTTGCCGGCGATGAAGATCGGGTCTTCGGCCTTGGCGGCGCCCTGCCCCTTGCGGAACACGCAGCCAGGCTTGTCGAGACCGTAGCGTTCGACATCCTCGCTAGTGATAGCGATAGGTAGGGTCGGCTTGAACGGCGCCTGGTTCATCTTCTCGACCATCGCCACGTCGCGCGCGTCCTCTGCCGCCTCCTGCGCCGGATTTTCTTTCCCGCAGCCCGCCAGAAAAGCGAGAGCTGCCAATGTCACTAGCGTCTTTTGCATCACTTTCGCCCGAACAGTTTTTCTATGTCCTGATGGGCAAGCTTAACCCACGTGGGGCGGCCATGGTTGCATTGCCCCGAACGCGGCGTGCGCTCCATTTCACGCAGCAGCGCATTCATCTCGGCAACTGACAGCACGCGGCCCGCCCGCACCGACCCGTGGCAAGCCATCGTCGCCAGCACGAGGTCCAGCTTTTCTCCCAGAAGCAGGGCGTCGCCGTTGCGGGCAAGATCGTCAGCGACATCGCGTACCAGCGCGGTCACGTCACTTTTCGACAATACCGAAGGCACCGCCCGCACCAGCATCGCGCAAGGCCCGAAACGTTCGAGCACAAGGCCGTGGCGAGCGAGATCGCCGATCTTGTCCTCCAGCGCGTCACAGGCCGGTTCTTCCAGTTCGACCACCTCCGGCAAAAGCAGCGCTTGCGAGCGGTTCATCGCCTCTTCCGCGCCCGCTGCCTTGAGGCGCTCCAGAACAAGGCGTTCATGCGCGGCGTGCTGGTCGACGATGACGAGACCGTCCTCCGCTTCCGCAACGATATAGGTATTGGACACCTGCCCGCGCGCAACTCCCAGCGGATAGCGCAAGTCCTCTGCGCTTGTTTCCGCAGCGGGTTCGGCGCGCGAGGAAGGCTGGGCCATGACTTCGGCTTCGTAGGACCGCCAAGCCGTCCCCGCTTCGGACACCCTCGAACCTTCGTACCGTTGAGGTGACCCACCATATTCCCGGGCAAACAGCGAACCCAGCGACGGTGTCGGCGCGGGCGTTGCCGGCTCGACCTGCCACATATTCATCGCGGCGGTGGCAGCGGGCTGTGCGCTCTTCTGCCCGGCGCCTTCCAGCGCATGGCGCAGGGCTCCGACGAGGAAACCACGCACAAAAGCCGGGTCACGGAAACGCACTTCGGTCTTGGCGGGATGGACGTTGACGTCGACATCCTCGGGTGGAATTTCAAGGAACAACGCCAGCACCGCATGACGGTCCCTCGCGAGCATGTCCGAGTAAGCCCCGCGCACCGCGCCCACCAACAAACGGTCCTTCACCGGACGGCCGTTGACAAAGAGATACTGGTGGTCGGCGACGCCCCGGTTGTAGGTAGGTAGGCCCGCCACACCGGTCAGGCGCGCGTTGCCACGTTCAGCCTCGATCAGGACGCCATCCTCTGACAGTTCACGCGCGATGAGGCGGGCAACTCGCGCCGCCAGTTCCTCGCGCGGCTGAACCGCCAGCACGCGGCGACCGTCATGCTCCATGGTGAAACCGACATCGGGCCTTGCCATCGCCAAGCGCCGAACCACGTCGAGGCACGCAGCATACTCCGAACGCGGTGAACGCAGGAACTTGCGCCGCGCAGGCACTTTGCCGAACAGGTCCTCCACGCGGATGCGCGTGCCCGGCGGCAACGCGGCAGGGGCATCGGATGTGACCACGCCATGGTCGACCACCCGCTTCCAGCCTTCCTGCGCATCGTGGGGCCGACTTTCGATGGTCAGCCGCGCAACCGAGCCGATTGAGGGCAGCGCCTCGCCGCGAAAACCAAGCGTAGCAACAAGTTCGATCTGTTCGTCAGGCAGTTTCGACGTTGCATGGCGTTCCAGCGCCAGCGCAATCTCGTCGGGCCGCATGCCGCAGCCGTCGTCGGTAACCTCGATCATGTCTAGGCCGCCTGAGGCGAGGCGCACGGTGATTTCCGTAGAACCCGCGTCGATCGCATTCTCGACCAGTTCCTTGAGCGCAGCCGCCGGCCTCTCGACCACTTCGCCGGCGGCGATGCGGTTGACCAGGTGTTCAGGCAGGCGGCGGATCGTAGGCATATGATTCTCGGCTGATGAAGGAGCGCAGACCGTCAATGACGCGATGCGGCGACGAGAGAGCGAATCTAGCGACGAAGCGCAGGAAATTCGAGACGGGCTTGCTGCGTTTCCCCCCGGAAAAGGCCACAATATTTTGGCCTTTCCCAAATCGATGGGCTAAGGGGTGCCCTCCCACGTAAAAACGCCTCTCGCTGGTTCCGAAACTCATTCGGCAAGCGATTGGAAAGAAACGGATTTTAGATGGCCGGCGTCTTCTCGCGATTCTTCAAACTCGGCTCCCAGAACATGGCGATCGACCTCGGGACAGCTAACACGCTTGTCTACGTGCAAGATCGCGGAATTGTCCTGAACGAACCTTCGGTCGTCGCGATCGAGACGCTGAACGGCATCAAGAAGGTCAAGGCAGTCGGCGACGACGCCAAGATGATGATGGGCAAGACCCCGGACAACATCGAGGCCATCCGCCCGCTGCGTGACGGCGTGATCGCCGACATCGAAATCGCGGAAGAAATGATCAAGCATTTCATCCGCAAGGTGCATGGCAAGAAGAACCTCTTCCGCTATCCCGAGATCGTGATCTGCGTGCCGTCGGGTTCCACGTCGGTGGAACGCCGCGCCATCCGCGACGCCGCCAGCAATGCCGGCGCCAGCCAGGTCTACCTGATTCTCGAGCCGATGGCCGCAGCGATCGGTGCCGACATGCCGGTGACCGAGCCGGTCGGCTCGATGGTGGTCGACATTGGCGGCGGCACCACCGAAGTCGCGGTACTCAGCCTGCGCGGCCTCGCTTACACCACTTCGGTGCGCGTCGGCGGTGACAAGATGGACGAATCGATCGTCTCCTACGTACGCCGTCACCACAACCTCCTGATCGGCGACGCCACGGCGGAACGCATCAAGAAGGATTACGGCATCGCCATCATGCCGGCGGACGGCATCGGCGAGACGATCCACATCAAGGGTCGCGACCTCGTCAACGGCGTGCCCAAGGAAATCACCATTTCCCAGGCGAACATCGCCGAGGCGTTGGCAGAGCCGATCGGGCAGATCATCGAAGGCGTGCGTATCGCGCTTGAGAACACCGCGCCTGAACTCGCTGCCGACATCGTCGACCAGGGCATCGTGCTCACCGGCGGCGGCGCCCTGATCCAGGGCCTCGACGCCTATCTGCGCGAAGAAACCGGCCTTCCGGTCTGCGTTGCCGAAGACCCGCTGTCCTGCGTGGCGCTGGGCACCGGACGCGCGATGGAAGACCCGATCTATCGGGGCGTCCTGATGTCCGCCTGATCCAATGCGAGGTGCGGCGGCCGATCCTACGGACGGTCGCCTCCCTCATGATGTGCGCGGCGGGCCTTTCCTGCACGGATACGCCGCGAAAATGACAGGAGTGCATGGCGCATGGCACCGCCAGCAAATCGGCGCTCCGGTTTTTCCCGCAGGGCGCAGTATTCGACGTTCTTCAGTTATACTGCCGGCGTCATCGGCGCGGTGGTTGGCCTTGTCCTGCTGGTTGTCGCGATCGTAAATCCCGGCGCTTTTGCGTTGCTGCGCGGGGCTGCCGCTGACGTAACCGAACCCGCCGCACAGGCGAGCGCCGGTGGCCGCAGCGCGACGAGGACTTTCTTCGGCGAGGTATCCGGCTTCTTCAAGACCGGCAGTGAACATACCCGGCTGGAACGAGAACTCGCGGAAGCCAAGGTCCGCCTTGCCGAAGCGCAGGCCACCAAGGATGAAAATCGCCGTCTCAAGCAGTTGCTGGACTTGCGCAACGATGATGTGCAGCCGGTTGCTTACGCACGCCTCGTTGGGTCCACCGGTGCCAGTACGCGGCGTTTCGCCACATTGGGCGCCGGCGCGGATCGCGGTGTTGCCAAGGGTATGCCTATACGCTCGCCGCTGGGCCTCGTCGGCCGCGTGCTCGAAGTCGGCGCGTCGAGTTCCCGGGTTCTGCTGATCACCGACACCGAAAGCCTGGTTCCGGTGCGCCGTGCGCGCGATGGCGTTTCCGCCTTTGCGCAAGGCCAGGGCGACGGCACCATCCGCATCCGCCTCGTCAACCTGGGGCTCAACCCGTTACGTCCTGGCGACGTAATGGTGACCACGGGATCGGGCGGCCTTTATCGCCCCGGCACGCCGATGGCCGTCATCACCAAGCTGCTGCGCGACGGCGCCATTGCCCGCGTGCTCAGCAATCCATCCGATACGGACTACGTGACCGTAGAAAGAACTTGGGCACCTGCGCCGCCGCCCGTTGCCGAAGCCCGGCCCGGGAGCGAATAGGCGTGCCGCTGCTATCCCGCACGGAAAGCGTGGTCAGGCAGAGGATCAACCGCAGGCCTTCGCGCGTCCTCGCCGGCAGCCTGCCGTGGCTGACGATCATGCTCGGCTCGGTCGCGCCTGGTTGGCTGCTGATCGCCTCCGCCCCGGTCCTCCCGCCACTGGGATTCCTGATGTTCCTTGCCTGGCGCCAGTTGCGCCCCGGCCTTATGCCGATCTGGGCGGGCCTTCCCCTCGGCGTGTTCGATGACCTTTTTTCCGGCCAGCCGTTCGGCACCGCGGTCCTGCTGTGGTCGATCTGCGCGATTGTCCTTGAAGTGATCGAGGCGCGCCTGCCCTGGCGTAATTTCCTGACCGAGTGGCTGGTGGCGATCGGCCTGATCATAGCCTATATTATCCTGTGCCTCGGTATCTCCAACATTGCCGGCGCGGCCGCCCCCCTTCGTGTCATCGTTCCGCAGGTCGTGATCTCAGTGCTATCCTATCCGCTCGTCGGCCGTTTCGTGGCCTTGATAGACCGTCTCCGGCTGACGCCGTTTCTGGTCTTGCGATGAAATTCAGCTTCCGGCGCCTGCTGCGCCAGCCCCACGTCACCACGGGTACACTGCGCAACAGCTTCGACCGGCGCTCGGTGGTGATGACCGGCATACAAGGCGGGATCGGCCTGCTGCTGGCTTCTCGCATGACGTATCTCGCCGTGTTCGAGAACGAGAAGTACAAGCTTGAGGCGGAAAGCAACCGCGTCAATCTCTCGTTGATCCCGCCGCGCCGGGGCTGGCTGCTCGACCGTAACGGCACGCCGCTTGCCTCAAACCGCGCTGATTTCCGCGTCGACGTCGTGCCCGAACAGATGCAGGACGCTGAGCGCACCATTGCCGAATTGGGCCGCCTGCTATCGCTCACCCCAATCGCGATGCAGGATCTTCAGGACAAGCTCGACAAGTCGCACGGCTTTGCCCCGGTGGAAGTCGCCACGGGCCTCGATCTTGAGCGTTTTTCCGCCGTCAGCGTGCGCTTGCCCGACATGCCGGGCGTGGTAACCCAGCGCGGGTTTTCGCGTTTCTATCCTACGGGCCCCTCGGTGGGCCACCTCATCGGCTATGTCGGCGCCGCCTCCGCTGAGGAATACGAGAAGGATCACGATCCGGTCCTGATCACGCCGGGGTACAAGGTTGGCAAGGACGCGCTCGAAAAGATCTTCGAGAAGGAGCTGCGCGGAAAGCCCGGCGCAAGGCGTGTCGAAGTAACCGCATCGGGCCGCATCGTGCGCAACCTCGACACCCGCGAGGACGTGCCCGGCAAAACCATCAAGCTGACGATCGACGCCGGCATCCAGGATTACGCCGCGCGGCGAATTGGCCCGGAATCGGCCGCCGTGGTCGTCATGGATTGCCAGACCGGCGATATCCTGGCGATGGCGTCAATGCCCAGCTACGATCCCAACAGCTTTTCAGACGGCATCGGCCGCCTGGAATGGAAGATGCTGTCGGACGACGACCATGTTCCCTTGCGCAACAAGGTCCTGCGCGGACTTTATCCGCCGGGATCGACGGTGAAGCCGATGGTGGCGCTCTCCTTCTTGGAAGCGGGCCTCGACCCCAACGAATCGGTATTCTGCGGCGGCGGCCTGCGCGTGGGCAACCGCGTATTCCACTGCTGGAACCGGCGCGGCCACGGCCAAGTCAACATGGCCAAGGGCATCTATCAGAGCTGCGACGTCTATTTCTACCATTTCGCCCAGCGCATCGGCATGGACCCGATCGCCCTGATGGCGCGGCGGCTTGGCCTGGGGCAGGAATTCGAGCTTCCCGTCGTCGGGCAATCTTATGGCACCGTGCCAGATCCCGCTTGGAAGCTGCGGAAATATCACAAGGAATGGCAGACCTTCGACACGGTCAACGCCACCATCGGACAAGGCTACTTCCTGGTGAACCCGCTACAGCAGGCGGTGCAGGCCTCGCGCCTGGCCAGCGGGAAGATCATAATGCCGCGCCTGATCCACGATCAGGGGCATAAGGAAACGCCCTCGCTCGGCATCCCGCCCGAACACCTCGCCTACATTCATCAGGCAATGTCGGACGTGGCCAACGGTCCTGGCTCCGCCCCCCATGCGCGGCTGCCATTTCCCGACATCAAACTGGCCGGCAAGACCGGCACCGCGCAGGTCGTCGGTCTTAACATCGGCAACGGCAAGGGCGGCCAGTGGAAGCACCGCGACCACGGCCATTTCATCAGCTTCGCCCCCGCCGACAATCCGCGCTATGCCTGCGCGGTTGTATGCGAGCACGGCGGCGGCTCCGGATCTGCCTATCCCATTGCGCGCGACGTCCTGACCTATATCTTCGACAAGCAGAAGGGCATGGACATCCTGACCGACCTTGAGAAGAAATGGGGCGGCACCGCCAAGGAACGGCTCGATGCCCGTTACCGCGCCTATTCCGCGCAGTACGGCGTTGGAGCCCCCGCAGTTTCGCCGGAAGAAGAAAGCCGTAAGGTGCAGGAGGCGGAGGCCGCGCAGGAACCGCGCCAGCCCATCGTCAGTGGCGCCCAGTCGCCCGCGCCCGAACCGGACGCAGCCACGATCCCCGCTCCCCCGGCACCCGCCGCTTCGCAAAGCGCGCCGCAAGGGCCGGCCCAGGGCGCGGCCCGCCCCGGCAACACCGGAGGAACCCAGTGAGCCGCTCGATCGTACCCGAAGCGATTTCCCGCCAGCCCTGGCTTATGCTGATCCCCCTTTGCGGTCTCGTCGCGCTGGGCGCGGCAGTGCTTTATTCGGCAGCTGGCGGCGGCCTGCAGCCTTATGCGCTGAGCCATGTCATACGCTTCTGCGTCTTCCTCGTGATGGCCATAGTCATCTCGCACATGAGCCGAAACCTGTTCCGCATGGCCGCCTACCCGGTCTTCGGGGCGATACTAGGGCTGCTGGTCCTGGTGGAGTTGATAGGTGCGGTCGGCGGCGGCAGCCAACGCTGGCTGAATCTCGGCTTCATGTCGCTGCAGCCATCGGAGCTGATGAAACCAGCTATCGTCCTGGTTCTCGCGCGCTTTTACGAGACGCTTCCCCATGCCATGACCGCCAGCTGGCGCGGTCTCGTTCCTGCAGGCGTCCTGATCGCGCTGCCGGCGCTGTTCGTTCTAATCCAGCCCGACCTCGGCACGGCAACCGCGGTCTGCTTTGGCGGCGTCGTAACGATGTTCCTGGCCGGACTGCCCCTGTGGTGGTTCGTCAGCGCCGGCGGGGCGCTTCTGGTGATAGCCCCTATCGCCTTCTTCACCCTGCTCCACGATTACCAGCGCAACCGTGTGCTGGTATTCCTGGATCCCGAGGCCGACCCGCTGGGCACCGGCTACCACATCACCCAGTCCAAGATCGCCATCGGTTCCGGCGGCATCTTCGGCAAAGGCTTCGGCAACGGCACGCAAAGCCACCTGCAATACCTGCCCGAGCCCCACACCGACTTCGTCTTCGCAACCATGTCTGAGGAATGGGGCCTCCTCGGCGGGTTCTTCGTGCTGCTAGTCTTCGCCATCGTGCTGGGCTGGGGCATGGGCGTGGCCCGCCGTGCGCCGGACCGCTTCTCCAGCCTGCTTGCCGCCGGTATGACAGCAACGATGTTCTTCTACGTCATGATCAATCTGATGATGGTCATGGGCTTGGCGCCGGTCGTGGGCATCCCCCTGCCTTTCATGAGCCACGGCGGAACTTCGATGCTGACCAACATGATCTGCCTTGGCACCATCATGGCCGTAAACCGCTGGAATCAGGGACGAGGCTCGCTTGGCTGAAAGTTTTTCAAGTTATCTCTTCCCATCTCAAAATAGCCCGTTATAGGGACCTCTCCGCCGCCGAATCAGCGGGGCCGCAAGGCTTCAGAGGCAGGTAGCGTGGACGCATAGCTCAGTTGGTAGAGCAGCTGACTCTTAATCAGCGGGTCCTTGGTTCGAGCCCAAGTGCGTCCACCATACCTACTTCGTCCGAGCCTTCATCGGTTCGATTTGGGCGGAAAACCCCTCTTGGGGACGCATAGCTCAGTTGGTAGAGCAGCTGACTCTTAATCAGCGGGTCCTTGGTTCGAGCCCAAGTGCGTCCACCATACCTTACCAATCCGGTGCCATCGGATCGATCGGCCCGGAACCCCTCGTGGGGACGCATAGCTCAGTTGGTAGAGCAGCTGACTCTTAATCAGCGGGTCCTTGGTTCGAGCCCAAGTGCGTCCACCACCTCCCCTTACATCGCCGGCCACATTCCTTCGCAAGACGATGGCCGCCTCGTTCGCGTTCCGCCTTATGCTTGCGAAGCAGGGCTAATTGCGATTCCGTAGCTTTCGCCCAGTTCCTCGACCAAGTTGCCCTTGAGAGCAGCGCGGAACTCGACGCCGACCTTGTCCGGTAATAGCCAGCGGACCTCGGCCTCGATTGGTTTGAGGTGGGCCACGCGCAATTGCACCTGCTCACCGCGCGCAAAACTTTCCGAGCTTCCGACGATGCTGCAGCCGCCTTGTGAGATATCGCCCAGTTCGACCGGGAAGACGTGCCAGCGGCTCTTGCGGCAGCGCGCCTGAAGCAGGACCGTGCGCCGTGTGTTCAAACGGTCGCCGTTGTCATTACCCTGCACCTGAATACCCCTGTCGCCGCATTGGCCATCGCCCTAGCAGTCAGAGGTAAACCGGGAGTTTCAACGCTCGGTCTTATCGTCCTCTTCAGCATCGGCAGGAGGAACGCCGGTGCCGGCGATCTGTGCATCGATCGCCTTGGCCTTGTCGACGATGGTCTTGTTGACCGCGTCGTAGCGTTCTTCGAAATCCGGCTCGCGCTTGCAGCCGCCCAGCAGGGCTGCAAGCGCGAGAACCGGGACAAGGACCCCGCGCATCAGTAATCCTTCTTGATGCGCACGTTGAGGCTGTTCACGCCCGAACCACCGGCCTGGCTGAGCACAGAGAGCCACTTGGTGACGCTGACTTCCAGCTGCGTGGCGGTGAAACCGCGCGCGTCGGTGATCAACTCGACATAGATATCGTCTGTCAGATACTGACCAGCCGCCACGGCCGTGCCGCGTCCGCTGGCCTCATCGGGACCAAGAATACGCAGGCGGTCGATCCCCGCTGCCGAGCGCAGCTTGCCGAGCGGATTGAGGCCGCCACCAGTGCTGTTCAGCGAATTGAGCGAGGATGCCAGCTGCACAGCCTGGAGCGCCGAAAGATTGGCGATCGAGCTGCCGAACAGGATACGCGAAAGCACTTCGTCATCAGGCAGGCTTGGATCCGACGAGAAGTCTATCTGCGGGTTCTGCGCACGGCCCGACACGTTCACGTTGACCGTCACGTCCTCGACATCATCGGTCGCGGTGATCGCTACCGTCGGGTTGAACATTTCGCTGTCATTGAACGAAATCAGACCTTCCGTCAGTTCGAACGAGCGGCCAGCAAAGCCCAGCGTACCGCGAACCAGATCGACCTGACCCGCGACATTGGGAGCCGCACTGGTGCCGGTGATCTTGAACCGGGCGCTCCACTCAGATTCGAGGCCCATCCCCGAGACATAAAGCTTTTCCGGCGCGCGAAGCGTAAGGTCGAGGCGCACGAGAGCAAAAGCGCTGACGGCCTTGGGCGGGGTTTCATCGCCGGTAATACGCTGCGGACCGACCGGCGGCTTGAAGCGAACCCCGGTAAGGCGCGCAACTTGCGCAGCACCTTCGCGCACGATCTTGTAGCGGGTTTCCGGCAGCCTGATCTCACCTGAAAGCAGCGCGGCCTCTCCTGCTACCTTGGTAAGGCGTAGCGAACCCGTGGCGGTGGCCGAAAGAGCATCGCTGCGGGCAAGGCGGGCGCGGTCCAGCTTGACGCTCAGGTCCATCGGATAACCGGCATCTGCGGCAAGGCTGACCTTGCCACTGGCGCTGACGGTGCCATCCCCCGCCTTGGCGGCAAGCGACGTCAGTTCCAGGGTACTGCCGGTGAACTTGCCCGCGAGCGCCATCGAGCTGAGGCGAGTGCCATAGGCCTGATTCTCGTAGACCATGTCGCGGCCCTGGACGACGCCGTTGATGCACGGATCGGAGACGCGGCAGGAAAAGTCCGCAGCAAGCCCGATTGGGCCCGAGAGCGTCTGCCCAGGCAGTCCGGCGAAGGAGAACAACGTGTCAGCTGGCCCATTGTAGCGGATACCGCCGCCCAGCGGAGCCTCCATCAGGCGTGTCATCCACGGGCCATTACCCGGCGCCAGTGGCTTCAGGCTGGCGACCATTCGGCCGATGACCGTGCCCCGGCGTCGGAACACCGTGCGTGCCTCAGCGCCGGCCGGGAGCAGCTTGCCGACAAAGTTGATGTCCACTGGTTGGCTGACCGTGCTGGAGCTTGTGCGGGTGAAGTTGCTGAGCGTCAGCCGGGCGTCCGCGCGCGGGAAAGCGGATGTGCTGGCCTGTTCGTAGTCTAGGCTGCCTGTCGCCTTGCCGCCGATGCCGTACCCCGGCACGAAGGCATTGACGAGCGCCATGTCGACCCCCTCCAGACGGCTCTGCACCTTCATGCCCTCACCGTATGTACCGGCCAGCTGGATGTTGCCGCCGCCGAACGCGACGGTGGTGGGGAGAAGCTCGTAGCCATCGCCCTTGGGGACGATACGGGCGGGTGAAGAGGTCTTGACGTCGAGGCCGCGCACCCTGCCCTGCAGCGCCACGCGCCACAGTTCGGGTTGAAGGTCGGCATTGAGTCCAAGGCGGAACGGCACGCCGCTGACGCCTTCGATGAGACCCTTGGCCTTGCCGCGCCCGTCGCGGTAATCGACGATGACGCGGGCAGCCGCAAGGTCGAGCGCGCCTATGCTGGTGCCGGCGATCTGCCCATCGGCTACAATGTAGGGCTTGTCGTAAAGCACCGCGCGTCCATCGACGATGGCGGAGCCGATCGTGAGTTTTGCAGGCCCCTGGAACGTGGCATCCTTTACCCGCAGGTTAAAGTCGGCCGCTTGATACTTGCCTTCAGCATCGAGGCGGACGAGACCGCCCACGCCGTTGCCGTTGGCGGTCAACTGCCCCGCGAAAGGCCCGGCCGGCGTCTGGACGAGCCGTCCGGCAAAATCGACACCCGACAGGTTCGCCTTGTTGATCTGTACCGAGACGGCCTTGCCGAGGCCGAGGTTCACATCTGCCGTAAGCGGGCCATAGTCGGTATCCGCCTTGGCATCGAGGCGATAGCCGCCCGGCGCGCCCTTGATGCGCGCGTCGAGATTGGCCAAGCCGATGCCGAGGCCCGGGCGTTCGGCCGTGACGTGGGCATCGGGGTTCTGGATGGTGCCGGTCACCCGCACGCCCAATGCGCCGTACTGGCTGGATGTGCCGTTCGCAGCGAGCGAAATACGACCATCAGGGGACCAGCTGCCCTGCCCGCCGGTTACCCGCAGTAGCGGCGCAGTCAGTCGTACAGCAGAGAACCGAGCAACGCCGTCGGAACCGTAGCGTACGTTTGACGAGGCCGAGAAATTGCCGCCCAGATACGTTTGCAGGCTTTCATTCAGCAGCTTCGTCGAGCGCGCCCGCACCGTGCCCTGCAATGCAAAGCCTTGTGCCTCGGTCTTGAGGTCCATGTCTGTGCGGATGTTGAAGATGCCGACGCTGTCGACACGGTAGTTGTCGATCTTGCCATCGATCGCGCCGGTGTAGAGGCCTTTGCTCATGTCGGCGGCAAGCAGAAGCTTGGCGTCGATGCGATCGGAACGGATGCGCATGTTGTCCGAAAGGACGCGCGTGCCGTCGATCGCGAGGTCGCCGTTAAGTGATACGTTGGCGAGGCTACCTCCGGCCACGGTATCTAGCCCGGTGATCCGGCGCACACGGGCGGCAACGGGAATCTTGATATGGGCGCCGTCGACTTTCGCCGAGCCGTTCGCGGTGAGGTTTTCCAGCCCCATGTCGTTCATGACGACGCGTGCGGCTGCGATCTGGTAGTCCACCTTGGGCGCCGTGAAGGCCCCGTCTAGCGCGAGGTTGGCGCTGAGGCCGGCGCCGCTCAGCTTCTCGGCGATGGCCGATGGCTTGAGCAGCACGAAGGCGAGCCGGAGGTCCTCGAAGCTGTTGGTCGACAGGTCGACAAGGCCGTTCGGGGTCAGATTGAAAGCGTCGCTGGAAATCATGCCCGACAGTTTGGCGCGGCGCTTGTCGAAGGCCGCTGTCACGTCGACGTTCATCACCGGGCCAAGCAGGTTCGCGGTGGGGCCGGTGAACATGCGCGCGATTTGGGTTGGGCCCTTGATCGTGAAGGTGCCGTTTCGGGCGGTGAGGGCGAGCCGCGCAAGGTCGCCGTCGCCCAGGTTCGCTGCAAGATTGCCGTTCCATACGGCCCAGTCGCCCTTGCCGTTCAGCTTGAGGGTCGTGGGCTGGGTAAGACCCGCCAAGGTAGCGATAAGGCCGCCTTTGGGTGCCTCCATATCGAGCGCGAGATCAAGGCGATTACGCGCAGGAACAGCGTCCAGAACTGCGGTAAAGCGGTCGCCGCCGCCCTTGCCCTCGACAGCGATGGTGCCGCCCTTGGCGTTGATCTGGGCGCGACCATCGGCGATGTGAGCGCGGCCCGACACCGTCATGATACGGCGCTGGCCGGACACCGGCGGTTCCGCGATGAAGCGATCGATACGCAGGGTGCCGACGTCGATGTCGAGATCGGGCAGCAGTGGAGCGTCGCTCGGCGGGGTTTCGCGGAACTGCGGCGAACGGCGCAGGACGACGCGCTGCGCCGTGGCGCTGCGCACGTCGACGTGGTTTTCGAGGTAGGCGAAGGGGCTCCAGTCGACACGGATCTCGGGCGAGTAAAGGAACTCACCGCGCGGATCGCGAACCGACAGGCCGCGCAGGATCATCTTGCCGTAAAGCGACCCGTCGATGCGGGCCACGGTGATGCGCATTCCGTTCTCGAATTCGAGCCCGGCGATCTGGTCGGCAACGAAACGGCGTCCAGGTCCGGTGTTGATGCCCAGCACAACAGCGATAACGAAGGCCAGAACGCCCAGTACGATGAAGGCGACGGTCTTGAGCGCTCTCACCCGTATACGGTGCCAGCGTGAAGGGCCCGCCGGCGTGCCTTCGGCTTCGGTCGAAACGGTATCCACCTGCGATTCCGCGTCCTGATTCTTGTCGTCGGCCATCAGAACGCCTGTCCGATCGATACGTAGAGGTTGAAGCGCGATTCGCCCGGCTTGCGGCCGATGGGAGTGGCGATGTCGAGGCGCATCGGTCCGAAGTTGGTGTAGAAACGCCCGCCGATGCCGACGCCGTAGCGCAGATTGTTGAACTGCGGCGTCGTCTCGCGGTAGGCTTGGCCTGCATCGACGAAAGCCACGACCCCGTAGTTGCCGAAGCGGTAGCGTGCCTCGAACGATCCTTCGTTCAGGCTGCGCCCGCCCACCGGATTCCGGTCGGGCGCCTGCTCTCCCAAGGCCTGATAAGCGTAGCCGCGTACCGAACCGCCGCCGCCGGCATAGAGGCGCCGCGAAGGAGCGATATCGAACAGGCCTGCGCCTTGGATCGTGCCGAAGCGGACACGGCCCGCCAATACGATGCTGTCGTTGATCTCGTAGTACGTCGAAGCATCGATACGTGCCCGCACGTAAGGATCGAAGCCTCCGCGCACGGTTGCTTCCGGCTGTACCAAGGCGGTCACACGGTAACCCTTGGTAGGGTTGAGCAGGTCGTCCGACGTGTCGAAACCGACCTGACCGTTCAAGCCCGCAACGTAATAGGTGTTGCGCTTGCGGGTGCCGGTAGCAGCGTCATAATCGGTTTCCGCCGTGCCTAGGAACTCGACGCCGAAGGCATAAGTATAACGCTTCTGCCAGATCGGCGTTGAATCGCGAGCGATACGCGCCGCCAATCGACCGGTGTAGGCACTATAGGCGTCGTAATCGTTATGGAACGCCTCGGCGACGATCTCCAGCGTACGATCGCGCTTGCCGGAGTTGGAGCGGCGGAAGGTAACACCCGCACCCTGCTGCCGGGTGCCGGCAATGGCATGGGCAATCAGCGCGCCTTCGGGCGGGAACATGTTTCGATTGGTCCAGGTCGCCTGCGCGGTAATGCCTTCACCGGCGGCAAAGCCCAGCGAGCCAGCGATGGTGCGCGGCGGCCCGGCGTCCTGTTTGACGTGGAGGGTAACGTATTGTGTACCGTCGCCCGCATCCTCACCGGTCTTCTGCGGCTCTACCGCCACGGTTGAAAACAGGTTCGTAGCGACGAGCGCCTTGCGCAGATCATCGACCTTGCGGCTGTCATAGATTTCGCCGCGCTTGAAACGGGACAGCACCTGGATGTGCTTGGCGTCGAACGCGAGATCGCCATCGGTGACGAAACCACCGAAGCGGCCGCGCGGGCCGACCGTTACCGGCAGCGTGTAGACGCCTTCACCGGTTGCTTGATCAAGCAGGATATCGCGCTCGCCCACGGCTGCGAAAGGATAGCCGTTCTCTGGCAGTGCCACTGCGACCTGCGCCTCGGCGCCTTGCACACGCTCGGCCACGATCGGCTCGCCGACCTTCAGTGCAAAGTTGTCAGCCACTAGATTGGCCGGTTCTGTCGGGTCGGCCTTCAGAATGATGTCGGAGAAAACGTAGCGCTTGCCGGGGGTCACCGCGATGACTGCCCCCAGTGCGGGGTTTGCCTGATCGGCAGGCGGCTCCAGCCGGGTCCGCACGACCGGACTGTACCAGCCTTGCGATGCCAGCACCGTTTCGATGAGCTGACTATCTTCGGTGAGGCGCGCGGATACCATCGCGGTATTGGCAGCCTTGCCGTCGCCCTTTTCAAGCGCGGAGAGGGACTTGAATTCGCCTTTGAGGTCGGCGTCGGTTTCCTTGTCGGCAAGGTCGAGTCCTTGCAGATCCACGCGGTAGCGAACCTCGACGTCCTTTTGATCCCTCGGCGCATCGTCCGCAAACTGAACTGGCGCCACTTCGAACTGGTCGAGCGGGGGGAGCGGCGCGGCCAGTTCGGTGTCGCGAACCGGGGCATCACCAACTGCTTCGACCGCATCGCCGTCAGCGAGGGCGGGGTCACCAAGCGGTGCGTTCTCAGCTGTTTCGGGCTTGGCGCCCGACTGCTCCCCTGCGAGCCGCCGCTCGAAAGCTTCGATCGATTCGAGCGGCTTGTTCAGTTCAGCATCACTGGCCGCATCGAGCGGCGGCACGGCAGCGTTGAATTCATCGTCCGGTATGATGGGGTCGACCTGCGGCTGCAGCGGTGGCTCGGCAGGCGGCGGCGGCACCGGCACCTTGCCGGCTTCCAGTTCGACAGCAGGTGCAGCGCTATCGGGCGCTGCGGCGTTCTGCTTCGCCGGAGCAGCGGCTTTGTCCGGCATATCCTGCGCCGCAACCGGGGAGGCGACGGACATTGTTGCAACAGCGAGGGTGAAGGCCAGCGCCCCACTTGCGCTGCCATCGCGCAAACGCAGGGAACAAGCCGACCGGTGGTCAATTAGCCTAAACATGAGCAACGCGACGAATCACCCCTTTGCCGGACCGAGATGCCCGGCCCCTCCTGAAAATGCCTATCGCACTGCAACCGCGAAAGTTCCCTCGTTCACACAGGCCGATGATGAATAACGCAAATTCGACCGAAGATGAACCTCGCTCGGCCGTTTCCGAGCCTTTACCCAAAGCGACCCCTGGCGCCGATGCGAATAGCCCCTGGGCCATGCCCATGGCAGCCTGGTTGCGGGTCGTGAAAAGGGTATGGGTCATGGTGGGCTTTCACGAGTTGGGGCTGCTTTCCGCCGGACTGGCGTTCTACACCTTCCTCGCGCTCACTCCGCTGATTGCCGCGACCGTCATGGTCTATGGTCTGGTCGCAGATGTGGGTATGGTGCGCAAGCAGATGGCCAGCATCGTCGAGGTTGTCCCCGCCGATGTTGCCCACCTGCTGGAAGAGCAGTTGCTACGGATCATCTCGACCAATTCCGGCGTCACCGGCCTTGCGTTGGTGATCGCACTGTTCTTCGCCGTCTACGGCGGCATGCGGGCAGCAGGCGGGATGATGAGCGCGCTTAACATCATCAACGAGGAGCGCGAAACGCGCGGCTTCTTTGTAAAGACCTTTCGAACCGGTGGCCTGACCCTTGCGGCGGTCCTGCTGGCGCTCACCGGCGTACTCTCAGGCGGTGTCTTCGCCTGGCTCCAGATACAGACCAGCGTCTATCTTGGCGGCGTGACGCAATTGCTGTTCAAGATCCTCACCTGGGTCTTCGCCATCGCTCTGGGCAGTTCGGGATTTGCGCTGATAATGCGTTACGGCCCAGACCGCCGCCCCGCCAAGTGGCGTTGGCTGGCGCCGGGTTCGCTGCTGGCGACTTTGCTGTGGCTGGCGGTCTCGTTCGGCTTCTCGCTCTATGTTGCCTATATCTCGGACTATAACGCCACTTACGGCTCGCTTTCGGCCATCGTGGTGTTTCTGATGTGGCTGTTTCTCTCGGCCTATGGCGTTCTGCTGGGCGCATTGCTCAATGCGGAGATCGAGCGTCAGACCTTTTGTGACACCACAACCGGCCCCACTCGCCCGCCAGGCGAGCGCGGCGCGGTGCTGGCGGACGTGGTCGACGACGGCGTGCCTTCCGCCGAACAACTGGAAAAGCGCAAGCGCCGCCGGGCCGAGGCCGAACGGCGCAGGGCGGATAGGATGTTCAGCACGCAGAAATAAGCCGCTCAAATTCGAACCCCTTGTTCCGCGCCTGCCCGTCATCGTGCCCGCGATGACCCGCCGAGCCGGTTGATGCGAACGCCTCGGAGCGCCTACCTAACGCGTAACGAAATGGGGGCTGCATCGAACCCGCGCCCGTGCGAGAGGAAGGTCAACAAGATGAATGATGTTCTCGGCTACAGCGGCAAGCGCGTGATCGTCAGCGGCTGCTTCTCGGGCATGGGCGAGGCGACGGCGAAACTGCTGGTCTCGCTTGGCGCCGAAGTCCACGGCTTCGACTTCAAGGAAAGCAGTGTGCCGATGGCGTCGTTCACGAAGATCGACCTGCGCGATCCGGCGACCATCGAAGCTGCGGTTGCCGGCGTCGGCGGCAAGGTGGATGCACTGTTCAACTGCGCTGGACTGCCCGGGGGCGGCGGTTTCCCGCCGATGGATACGATGAAGGTCAACTTTCTGGGCACCCGCCACCTTACCGAGCAGGTCGTCCCCTTGATGGAACCGGGCGGCGCCATCGTCTCCATCGCCTCGACCGGAGGCCTTGGCTGGAGCCGCCGGATTCCCGTACACATGCAGATTCTGGCGACGCAGGGCTTCCAGGCTGGCCTCGAATGGTGCGAGGCCAACCTCGACCAAGTGGCCGAGGGCTATGCCTTCTCGAAGGAGGCGGTGATCGTCTGGACCCAGTTCATGGGCGCGCGGCTCATCAAGAAGGGCATCCGCATCAACTGCTCGCTGCCCTCCCCCACGCAGACGCCGATGATGGCGACCTTCCACGCAACCTCGGGCAAGGAAGTGGTCGACGCCGCCGCCGAACCGCTTGGCCGCTACACCACCGCAGAAGAGCAGGCCGGCCCGCTGGTGCTGATCAACTCCGACCTCGCAGGCGTCGTCAACGGCGTAGTCCTGCCAGTCGACGGCGGATTCATGGGCGGCCTCGCCACGGGGCAGGTCGACATCACCAAGATGATGTCCGCAGCGAGGAAGCAGGACGCCTGAAACCCCGGCCTCATAACGCGGGCGGACACTGCAAGGCGATCACCGCTCGCGCATGGGCGAGGATGATGAATGCGCTTAGGGCGTGAAGCGGAATTATCGCGGCGCGCGCCATGCACGAAAATGAATTGTGTAGCCTGCCTGACACGCTATCGCCTTGCGATCCGGCATGAACGACAGGGCAAAAGGCGAAGCGATGGACGAGGCGGTACTCTACGAAATCGACGATGACGGCATCGTCCTGCTCACCCTCAACCGGCCTGCCTTGCGCAATCCCATCTCCGACCCGCAGGTGATCGAAGCCCTGCTTGCGAGCCTTGCGCGTCTTGAAGCCGATCCTGCGGCACGCGTCGCAATCCTGACCGGGGCCGGCAAGGGGTTCTCCTCCGGCGGGGACATCAACCAGATGAAGCCGGGCGGCAATCTCAACTCCGGCTCGCCGGCCGTGACGCGCCTGAACTACAAGCGTGGCATCCAGCGCCTGCCGCTCGCCTTCGCGGCGCTTGAAGTGCCCGTAATCGCAGCGGTCAACGGTGCCGCCATGGGTGCGGGCTGCGACCTCACCTGCATGTGCGACCTGCGCATCGCAGGCGAGAGCGCGAAGTTTGCAGAAAGCTTCGTCAAGCTTGGCCTTATCGCGGGCGATGGCGGCTCCTGGCTGCTGCCGCGCGTCATCGGCTGGTCCAAGGCGGCTGAGATGGCGTTGACCGGCGATCCGATAAACGCCGCCGAGGCGCTCGCCTGCGGCCTCGTCAGCCGCGTGGTCCCCGACGGCGAACTTCTGGATGCGGCCCGCGCCCTGGCTCGCCGCATCGCCGCCAATCCGTCCCATGCAGTGCGCATGACCAAGCGCCTGCTATGGGAAGGCCGCCGCGCCGACCTCGCCTCGTTGCTGGAGATGGCCTCTGCGATGCAGGCCGCCGCCCACGCCACTGCAGACCATGAGGAAGCCGTCACCGCTTTCCTCGAAAAACGGCCGCCGCAATTCAAGGGCTCTTGATTTCAATGTGAGCCAATCTTATCCATTGCACATCATAATGTGTGAACGGACATTTAAATGGCTACCGATGTGATCGACAAGGTGCGCAGGCTCATTTCCGATGGCGGCATGAGCAAGGCCGGGCTTGCCCGCGCCGCTGGCCTCCACGCAAACACCCTGCGCGACTGTACCGAGGCAGACTGGAACCCCACCGCCGATACCCTCGGCAAGCTGGAGCGCGTACTGTTCGCCAATGACGAGCGCGAAGTCCTGGTGCCCATCGAAGAGATTATCGACGAAGCGCGCAACGGGCGCATGTTCATTCTCGTCGATGATGAGGATCGCGAGAACGAGGGCGACCTCGTAATTCCCGCCCAGATGGCGACCCCTGCCGCCGTCAACTTCATGGCCACGCACGGCCGCGGCCTGATCTGCCTGACGCTCACCACCCAGCGCGCCGATGAACTCGGGCTGGACCTCATGAGCCGCAACAACGGCACCCGCCACGAAACCGCGTTCACCGTCTCGATCGAAGCGCGCGAGGGTGTCACTACCGGCATCTCCGCCGGTGACCGCGCCCGCACCGTCTCCGTCGCCATCGACGGCACCAAGACCCGCGACGATATCGTCACGCCCGGCCATGTCTTCCCCCTGCGCGCCCGCGACGGCGGCGTCCTTGTACGCGCCGGGCACACCGAAGCTGCCGTGGACATCTCGCGCCTCGCCGGCCTCAACCCCTCCGGCGTGATCTGCGAGATCATGCGCGATGACGGCACGATGGCCCGCATGGACGACCTGATCAGCTTCGCACGCATGCACGACCTCAAGATCGGCACGATCCGCGACCTCATCGCCTATCGCCGCCGTCATGACCGCATGATCGAGAAGCGCAACGAAATCACCTTCCATTCGCGCAATGGTGGCGACTGGATTGCACGCTCGTACTTCAACCGCGCGACCGGCGATGAGACCGTGGCGCTGGTGAAGGGCCGCATCGACCCCAACCAGCCCACGCTGGTTCGCATGCATACGCTCTCCCTCTTCGCCGACATTTTCGGCGAAGACACCGGCGACCGTTCCGAACTGCTTCAGCGCTCGATGAACATGATCGCCGAGGAAGGAACCGGCGTTATCGTCGTCATCAATCGGCCGATGAACAAGCTGATGTCCAAGGTGATGGATATCAAGCAGGAGTTTCGCGCCGGCGGCACCCCGGATCTTGAAGAACTGCGCGATTATGGCGTCGGCGCGCAGATCCTGGCGGAGCTTGGCATCCACGACATGGTCCTGTTGACGAACACGCACCATTCCCTTGTCGCGCTGGAAGGCTATGGGCTGAATATCGTCGGCGAACGTCCCATCGTCGACACTATCGAAGGATCGAACTGACCATGGCCCGTTTCCTCATCGTCGAAGCCCGCTTCTACGACCACCTCAACGACATGCTGATCGCCGGCGCCAAGGCTGCGCTCAAGGCTGCCGGGCACAAGGCAGATGTCATCACGGTCCCCGGCGCGCTGGAAATCCCGGCAGCCATTTCACTCGCCGACACTACCGGCGATTATGACGGCTACGTCGCCATAGGCGTTGTCATCCGCGGCGAAACTTACCACTTCGAAATCGTTGCAGGCGAAAGCGCGCGCGGCATTATGGCCCTGACCATGGACGGCATTGCCATCGGCAACGGCATCCTCACCGTCGAGAACGAAGATCAGGCCGTTGTGCGCGCCGACTCCGCGCAGAAGGACAAGGGCGGCGAAGCTGCGCGCGCGGCAATCGCGCTTTACGATCTGAAGGAGCGCTTTGGCGCCTGACACCCCGGCTCCAAAAAGGCCGGCACTCGGAATCGTCGGGTGCCGGCCTTTTTATGTCTAATATACTAAGTATCTATACTTAGTTTTTTTCAAATTTCCTGCACAAAACTCGCAGTGGTTCATCTTTTCGCAAGTCAGTAATGCTAATTCGCTGCTGACAAGATGTTCACATCTAGGACATTGCCAAATTCGCGGTTTTCAATCCTCCGCATTGGTGTAGTCGCAATGCAGTTGTCTCCAATTTTGATCTAAAATGGAGATATCTCTAAAGATAATCTACGCCATCCAAAATGGCGGGGTCGCTAACCAAGGCTCGGGGGTTCCGGGCCCAGGTATGGGGTATCCCCTTACCCGTTGGAGAACACTTGGGTGAACAAGGACGAAACTGCGAAGTCGCTACTAGCGGAGCTTGAAGCACGCCTAGTCGACATGGAAGCACTGGGAGCGCTGGTGGCCGCTGCTCATCTCGAAACGGCGATCGTATCGCTATGCCAGGAGTTCAACCTACCACGCGAAGCATCCAATACGGATTAGGCTAAGCAAGACGCCCGTGCGGATGACTGCTTATGGTTCTATCCGTGGTGAACGAAACAGACTTGCGAAACCATCCGGACTGTTACCCCGGATAAACGCGGCTTTTCTCGCCACATTGGAAATAATCGCCGCGCGGATCATTGCTATTTTCGAAGTCGCGCGGCCTGCGACTGGTGACCCTATTCGATGGAGAACACGGACCAGTTGATGCGCAACCGCGCTAAAGCAATCCGGTTGATCGGCATAGCCAACGAACTTCTAGCAATGGCACGCGAACTGGAGATCGGCGAAAGCTCGTCCGCTATTCCCGAGTCCCTGTCTGCAGGAGGAGACGCGCGCGAAGGCGGTAAGCCCGCGGCCAGCCAGGACCACCCGATCTGGGTTGAACTGGCGCGGCAGGCTTATGAGGACAGACGCCGACGCACCAAAATCTTCCGGTCGGAGGAGCTTTTCGGCGAACCCGCCTGGGATATCCTGCTGGACTTGTTCATCGCCGCCAAGGAACGCCGCCGTGTCTCGGTGACCAGCTCATGCATCGGATCGGCGGTTCCCTCGACGACGGCACTGCGCTGGATCGCAATCCTGGAGAAACAGGGGCTGTTGGTGCGGGAAGCAGACCTTGGCGATGCGCGCCGGGTCTATGTTAAATTGAGCGCGCGGGGCTACGCCGCAATGCTCGAGTACTTCACCTCCGCATCGCGGTCGGTCGTGCGATTGGACGATTCCATCAAGGATATTCAACCCGCGCGCTGACGCCGGCAGGCCGGAAAAATCCTTTTACCCCATGAGAGGATGGCAGGTCGGAAGGCGCCGCGGGGGTTGCGGGTGTCCAGTGCCTCAAAGCGCCGGACACCCGCGTCATCCTTATGATGCGATCAGGCGCCGAGGCGGCCGAAGGCGCCAAGGCCGGCATAACGCGCGGCCTTGCCCAGTTCTTCCTCGATGCGGATGAGCTGGTTGTACTTGGCAAGCCGGTCCGAACGGGCCAGCGAGCCGGTCTTGATCTGGCCGCAATTGGTGGCGACCGCGAGATCGGCGATCGTCGCGTCCTCGGTCTCGCCCGAGCGGTGCGACATGACGGCGGTGTAGCCAGCGCGGTTGGCGATAGAGACTGCTTCCAGCGTCTCAGTCAGCGTGCCGATCTGGTTGACCTTGACCAGCAGCGAGTTGGCAAGGCCCATCTCGATGCCCATGGTCAGGCGCTTGGGGTTGGTGACGAACAGATCGTCGCCGACCAGCTGAACCTTGCTGCCCACCTTGTCGGTCAGGGCCTTCCAACCTTCGAAATCATCTTCGCTCATGCCATCCTCGATCGAGATGATCGGATAGGCATCGCACAGGTCGGCAAGGTAATCGGCGAAAGCGACGGGAGACAGGCTGAGGCCTTCACCGCTGATCTCGTATTTGCCGTTCTTGAAGAACTCGGTCGAAGCACAGTCCAGCGCGAGCATGATGTCGGTGCCCGGCTTGAACCCGGCCTTCTCGACCGAAGCCATGATGAAGTCGAGCGCATCGCGCGTGCTGGCAAGGTTCGGTGCGAAACCGCCCTCATCACCGACGGCCGTTGCCAGGCCCTTCTCGTGCAGGCCCTTCTTGAGGGTGTGGAAGATTTCCGCGCCCCAGCGTGCCGCTTCGGCCAGCGAACCGGCGCCTACCGGCATGACCATGAATTCCTGGAAGTCGATCGGGTTGTCGGCATGTTCGCCGCCGTTGATGATGTTCATCATCGGCACCGGCAGGACATGAGCCGAAACGCCGCCGACGTAGGAATAAAGCGGCAGACCGCGCGCATTGGCGGCGGCCTTGGCGGCAGCGAGGCTGACGCCAAGGATGGCGTTGGCGCCCAGGCGTGCCTTGTTAGGGGTGCCGTCCAGTTCGATCATCGCGAGATCGAGGTCGCGCTGGTCTTCGGCGTCGGAGCCGACGAGCAGTTCGGCGATCTCGTCGTTGACGGCGTCGATTGCCTTCAGAACGCCCTTGCCGAGGTAACGGCTCATGTCGCCGTCACGCAGTTCTACGGCTTCATGCGCGCCGGTCGATGCGCCCGACGGTACAGCGGCACGGCCAAAGCTGCCGTCTTCCAGCAAAACGTCCACTTCGACGGTGGGGTTGCCACGGCTGTCCAGGATTTCACGGGCATGGATGTCGATGATCGCGGTCATTTTGGCGGTTCTCCTCCTGCGGGCGCGCAGCCCGCGCCACTGGCGGCGGTCTTAGCAGGGGAACTTCGTGTGGCAAGTTGCGTTGCAGCAATAACGGGCAAGTTGTGTTACTCTGTCCGCATATGGCTTATAAGGGATCAAATCCCGCGCCCAGGGCAGAACAAGGAAGGATACCATCATGGTCGACCCCACAGTCACCGCCGGAAACGGCACCGAAAGCGCCAAGAATCACTTCACCAAGGCTGTTGAACAAGCCAAGGCCGGTGCGCAGGCACTCGCTGGAGAGTGCAAGGAAAAATTCAGCCAGACCAAGGATGAATGGGCAAGCGAAGCCAAGGTCAAGTCTGAGGAAGCCAAGGAAAAGGCCGGCACTTTCGCCGCCGATGCCAAAGTGAAGGCAGCTGAATATGCTGTCGAAGGAAAGGCCAAGACCAGCCAGGCAATCGTCGGCCTGTCCAAGGTGATCGATGAGAATTCCGCCCTGATCGACGAAAAGGTTGGCGCGAAGTACGGCGATTATGCCCGCTCCGCTTCAAAGTCGATGCAGGAGGCCGCCGCCAAGCTGGACGAGAAGTCGCTGGAAGACATTGGCGAGGATGCCCGTGAATTTGTGCGCAAGAGCCCGGGTCTGGCGATCGGCATCGCCGCAGCCACCGGCTTCGTGCTCGCCCGCCTGTTCCGGGGCAAGTGAGGGCAATCGCCCCGCGCCCGAACACGCAAATGCACGAAACCGATACGAACCTCGCGCCGGACACCGAAAGGTTCACGGCCGAGGGGTACACCGATCCATCGCTCGCCCAGGACCTGCGCCAACTTGCTGACGAGGCAAAGACGTTGGCGCAGGCGGAATTCGCGTTTCAGAAATCACGCGCGGCCTTCGTGGGCACGGAAACGCGCAACATCGCGCTGTTGCTAGTCGTGGCAGCGGTGGTCGTCTTCTTCGCTGCGATGGCCTTTGTCGTAGGCACGGTGATCGCGCTCGGCCCTTTGATCGGGCGCTGGGGTGCGATGGTGCTGGTTACAGTGGTGCTAGCGGCTTTTGCTGCGTTTTGCGCATGGAATGCCAAGGCTCGGCTGCGGCGCATGATGACGGTTATCGGCGGAAAAGACGAAACCTGATGAGGTATTGGGGGCAATGAGCAGACTGGCAGCACAAGTAATGGCCGACCGCGCAGCGCGAGACGCGGCGCGTGCGCGGTTCGACGGCCATTATCAGGTCTTCAAGGCCGACATTGATGAACGCGGCATTGGCGGCCGATTAGCCGATGAGGCCATGGAACAAGCCAAGCTGATGTTCGACGAGGCCGTCTCCGTGGTCGAAGAACATCCAGGTGCGGTTGGCGGAACCTTGGCCGCCCTGATGCTTTGGTTAGTACGAAATCCTCTCATGGCCTGGGTCAAGGATACCTTCGACCTCGGCTCTCAATAAGGAGCCTCACGGTGACAAAGACCGATCCCTCAAAGACAGAAGTATCCAAGGGCACGTCCAAGAGCACGAACGTCGTCACCCTGCCCGCCAAAGCGGTCGAACAGCGCCCGTCTGAAAAAGTCATCGCCTTCGTGAAGCGCCATCCGGTCATCACGGTTGCGGGCGGCGTGGCTGTCGGCATCGCGGTCAGCGCATTGCTTCCGCGCCGGGCTACCCGTCTGGTTCCGCGCCGTGCGAGCCGCAAGCTTCTCGAAAAGGCGGTCGATCTTGCCGAAGTGGCGAGCGCAGCGGGCCTGGTTCTCGGCAAACAGGCGGGCGAAAAGGCGCATGACGTCGGAGTGGGCGCACGCAAGCAGGCATACGTCTTTGCCGACAAGGCTGAGAAGGCAAGCGGCATCGCCGTGCTCAACCTCGAAAAGTACGGCCTTGCCGCCGTTGCTGCTGCCAGTGCGCTTGGCCGCGCCACCGCCAAACGGGCGAGTAAGCTGGGAGATGTCGCCGCAGATGCCGCGCACCGCCTCGGTGACACTGCTGCGGAACGTTCGGCCAAGGTCGTCGATATGGCCGAAGACCTCAAAGCGCGCGCAAAATCGCGTCATTAAGCGCGGTAATCGATATTGATTTGCAGCATCGCATAAAGTCTGTGCCGCGAGGGCGATGAACCCTTGCGGCACAACCTGTCTAAAATTATAGGAACCGCTCCTCCCCAACCAGGAAAGCGGCCCTCTCCCATGCAGAAGCTTCACCTCGTCATGGGCGGCCGGGTCAAGGACCCGCGCAGCCTCGAATTCGTCGACCTCAAGGAACTGGATCTCGTCGGAGTCTATCCCGACTTTGCGTCTGCCCAGGAAGCTTGGAAGTCCAGCGCGCAGCGCACCGTGGACGATGCGGAAATGAAGTACGTCATCGTACATCTGCACCGCCTGCTCCAGCCCGATATCATCGAAGGTTGAGATACGGCTCTGACGCTGACAACGAATGGCGACAGACAACAAAAAAGGCCGGCAGCGATGCCGGCCTTTTTTTGTTGTCTCATCAAAAGATCGAATTCAGATGAACTCGATCTTCTGCACGAGGTAGCACTTGTCGCCCGCAGGAACGGTCACTTCGACTTCTTCCTCAGCCTTGCGGCCGATCAGGGCCTTGCCCAGCGGCGAGGCGTAACTGATGCGGCCGACCCGGGCATCTGCTTCGTACGGGCCGACGATCTGATACTTCACCGGCTTGTCGTCGTCGTCGAGCAAGGTCACCGTGGCGCCGAAAATGATCTTGTCACTCGTCAGGGTCGCCGGATCGACGATCAGCGAGCGTGTGACCTTGTCTTCCAGATCGGCGACCATCGCCTCGACCTGGCCCTGGCGTTCCTTGGCCGCGTGATATTCGGCATTTTCGGAAAGGTCGCCGTGGGCGCGCGCTTCCTCGATTGCGTCGACGATCAACGGACGCTCTTCACGCAGCGCCTTGAGTTCTGCGGTCAGCCTTGCATAGCCTTCCGCGAGCATCGGCAGCTTTTCGATACTTGCCATTCTAACGTAATTCCTTTTGCTGCCTCTCCACGCTCGACCGACCTTTCAGAAGAATAGTCTCCTGTCCCGCCCCACGGCATATGCCGTTTTGGGTCAGGGCCGATCTGCTGCGATGTGGGGAGGCAAGATCGATTTTAGCTATAGTAGTCTTGCAACGAACGCACTTCAAGTTGGCTGCCACGAATCGTCGCAATCGCTTCACTTGCGGCCACACTGGCGGCGGCGGTGGTGAAGATCGATACCTTGCCGGTCAACGCCGAAGCGCGGATCGAGGTCGAGTCCTTGAGGCTCTGCCACCCTTCGGTGGTATTGAAGATCAGGGCGATATCGCCATCGACGATCTTGTCGACGATGTGGGGGCGGCCTTCGGCAACCTTGTTCACCACTTCAACCGGCAGACCGGCCTCGGCGAGATACTTCTGCGTGCCCGAGGTGGCGATCACGCGGAAACCCTGTTCCACCAACGTGCGGATGGCGGGCAGGATCACCGGCTTGTCGCTGTCCTTGACCGAGACGAACACGGTGCCTTCTGTCGGCAGGCGCATCCCTGCGCCGAGTTGCGCCTTGGCGAAGGCGGTCGGGAAATCGGCATCGATTCCCATGACTTCGCCAGTGGACTTCATCTCGGGGCTGAGCACCGGGTCGACGCCAGGGAATCGCGCGAAGGGGAAAACCGCTTCCTTGACCGCCATATATGGCAGGTCGCGCTTGAACGGCGGGAAGGTGTCGAGCATCTCACCAGCCATGACGCGGCTGGCGATCTTGGCCACTGGCTGGCCCAGCGCCTTGGCGACGAAAGGCACAGTGCGCGAGGCGCGCGGGTTCACCTCGATGAGGTAGACCTCGCCGTCCTTCACCGCGAACTGGATGTTCATCAGGCCGCGAACGCTGAGGCCGAATGCCAAGGCTTCGGCCTGGCGCTCCATTTCCACGATGATCTCGGGCGGCAGGCTGTAAGGCGGAAGGGTGCAGGCGCTGTCGCCCGAGTGGATACCGGCTTCCTCGATGTGCTGCATGACACCGGCCACGACGACACGCTCGCCATCGCACAGGGCGTCAACGTCGCACTCGATCGCATCGCGCAGGTACTGGTCGATCAGCACCGGCGAGTCGCCGGAAACCTGGACGGCGGTGGTGATGTAGTCATCGAGCTGCTGCTCGCTGTCGACGATCTCCATCGCGCGGCCGCCCAGCACGTAGCTGGGGCGCATCAGCACCGGGTAACCGATTCGGTTGGCCACGGCGACGGCCTCGTCACGGCTGCGGGCGATGCCGTTGGCGGGCTGCTTGAGGCCCAGCTTGTCGACCATCGCCGAGAAACGCTCACGGTCCTCGGAAAGGTCGATAGCGTCGGGCGAAGTGCCGAGGATCGGGATACCTTCGTCTTCCAGCGCCTGTGCCAGCTTGAGCGGGGTCTGCCCGCCGAATTGGACGATGACACCGACGAGTTCGCCGTTCTGCTGCTCGACGCGCAGGATTTCCAGCACGTCTTCGGCGGTCAGCGGCTCGAAGTAGAGGCGGTCCGAGGTATCGTAGTCGGTCGAGACGGTCTCGGGGTTGCAGTTGATCATGATCGTCTCATAACCGGCTTCGGACAGGGCGAAGCAGGCGTGAACGCAGCAGTAATCGAACTCGATGCCCTGACCGATGCGGTTGGGACCACCGCCGAGGATCACGATCTTGCGGCGATCGGACGGCATGGCCTCATCTTCGGGCGCGCCGAAGATCGGGGCCTCGTAAGTCGAGTACATGTAAGGCGTCACCGCCTCGAATTCGGCGGCGCAGCTGTCGATCCGCTTGAAGACGGGGACAACGCCGAGCTTGCGGCGCAGCTGGCGCACTTCCTTCTCGCTGGTGGCACCGGCCATGGCGCGCAGGGCATCATGCAGCAGGCCCGAACGCTTTGCCTGGGTTTCGCCCAGACCGCCGGCAACGCCTACCGAACGCACTGCCAGCGTGGCGAGGCGCTTGTCCGAGAAGCCCATGGCCTTGAGGCGGCGCATGCCATCCGCATCGATCGGCAGGCCATCCTGAAGGATTTTCGTCTCTTCGGCGATGATCTCTTCGATGTGGCGCAGAAACCACCGGTCGTAGTGAGTGATCGCGTGGATTTCCTCGACGGTGAAGCCTTCGCGGAAGGCCTGCGCCGCGTTGAGAATCCGCTCCGGCGTCGCCTTGGAAAGCGCGGCGGTGATGACGTCGCGCCCTGCTCCTTCGAGCGCGGGCACGCGGTTAAAGCCGTCGAGCCCGGTTTCCAGACCGCGCAGCGCCTTCTGCATCGATTCCTTGAAGTTGCGGCCGATCGCCATGACTTCGCCGACCGACTTCATCGCCGTGGTCAGGTCGTTCTTGGCGCCCTTGAATTTTTCGAAGGCGAAGCGCGGGATCTTGGTTACGACATAGTCGATGGTGGGCTCGAAGGCCGCCGGAGTGGCCCCGGTGATTTCGTTGGTGATCTCATCCAGCGTGTAGCCGACCGCCAGCTTCGCGGCGACGCGCGCAATCGGGAAGCCGGTCGCCTTGGAAGCCAGCGCCGACGAACGCGATACACGCGGATTCATTTCGATGACGATCAGGCGGCCGTCCACCGGGTTCACCGCGAACTGAACGTTCGAACCGCCGGTCTCGACGCCGATCTCGCGCAGCACCTCGATCGAGGCGGTGCGCATGATCTGGTATTCCTTGTCGGTCAGCGTCAGCGCCGGGGCGACGGTGATCGAATCGCCCGTATGGACGCCCATCGGGTCGACGTTCTCGATCGAGCAGATGATGATGCAATTGTCGTGGCGATCGCGCACGACTTCCATTTCATATTCTTTCCACCCGAGTAGCGATTCTTCGATGAGAACCTCGGTGGTTGGCGAAGCGTCGAGGCCGGAGCGCACGATCGTCTCGAATTCTGCCTTGTTGTAGGCGATACCGCCGCCGGTGCCGCCCATCGTGAAGCTGGGACGGATGATCGACGGCAGGCCCGTGCTCTCAAGAACCTTGAACGCCTCGTCCAGCGTATGAGCAACGCCCGAACGCGCGGAATTGAGGCCGATCTTGTCCATCGCCTGGCGGAAACGCTGGCGATCCTCGGCCTTGTCGATGGCATCGGCATCAGCGCCGATCATCTGGACGCCGTACTTTTCCAAAGTGCCGTCGTTGAACAGCGCCAGCGCGCAGTTGAGCGCGGTCTGGCCGCCCATCGTCGGAAGCAGCGCATCGGGGCGCTCCTTCTCGATGATGCGGGCGACGATCTCGGGCGAGATCGGCTCGACATAAGTCGCATCGGCCATGTCCGGATCGGTCATGATCGTGGCGGGGTTGGAATTCACCAGGATGACCCGGTAGCCCTCCTCCTTGAGCGCCTTGATAGCCTGCGTTCCCGAATAGTCGAATTCGCAGGCCTGGCCGATGATGATCGGGCCGGCGCCGATGACGAGGATCGAGGAGATGTCGGTACGCTTAGGCATGGGCTGTCCTGGTGTATCCTGTGTGTCGTATATAGGTTGGTGTGGTGGCCTAGGCCACCAGCTCGCCGAACGCCTTGTCCCAGTACGCTGGTCCTTCGGCCTTGGCTTTCACAATTATCGCGTTCGCCTTCTGCTCCTCGCGGATCACTTCCCGGAAGCGGTCCGCCTGGAACTGGTGCATCGAGCCGCCGTATTCACCCTCGTTGGTGGACCAGGCGCCCTTCTCGATCATCAGATCGATGAAGGTCTTGCCAGCTTCCTTCGAGTGCTTGCGCACCTTGGGGCCGAACTTGCGCACGGCCACGGCGACCTTGTCGTCGAAGATGAGCTGAAGCTCACCGTAAGGGTAGAAGCGCGGCGCCACCGAAAGATCGGCAGCCGGGCCGGCGATGTAGTAAGCGAGAATGTGGTCGATGAGGTCGGTCATTTCAGGCACCTTGCCTTGCAGTTGTCAGGTGACAAACTGCATAGGCAATGTGCGATGCGGGGTCGAAAGCTCGCTGGGCCGCGGCGGCAATGATCGCCGATGCGGCAAACGGCGCGGACGCCGCTGCGAAAGCCTGACCCCTGACTGCCATCAACCCAGCATCCCCACGAACTTGTCGAACAGGTAGAAGCTGTCCTGCGGGCCCGGGCTCGCCTCGGGGTGATACTGCACGCCGAAAGCGCGCTTGCCCTTGATCGAGATGCCGCAGTTGGAACCGTCGAACAGCGAGACGTGAGTCTCCTCGACGCCTTCAGGCAGGCTGGTGTTGTCGACCGCGAAGCCGTGGTTCATCGAGGTAATCTCGACGACACCGTCGGCATGGCGCTTGACCGGGTGGTTGGCGCCGCGGTGGCCCTGGTGCATCTTGCTGGTCGTCGCGCCGGCGGCAAGGCCGAGCATCTGATGGCCCAGGCAAATGCCGAAGACGGGAATGTCACGCTCGATCAGGGACTGGATGACCGGGACCGCGTACTTGCCGGTAGCAGCCGGATCGCCCGGGCCGTTCGACAGGAACACGCCGGCAGGTTCCAGTGCGAGGATCTGGTCCAGCGTCGTTTCGGCCGGAACCACAGTTACGCGGGCACCCGCCTTCACTAGGTTACGGAAGATGTTGTCCTTGGCGCCGAAGTCCATGGCGACGACGTGGGGACGCGCGTCGCCCTCACCTGCCCCATAACCGGCACCCAGCGTCCAGATCGAACCTTCCCAGCCCTCCTGGATTTCGCGGCTGACGATCTTGGCGAGGTCCATGCCCTCAAGGCCCGGCCATTCCTGCGCTCGTTTGATAAGCGCGGGGATGTCGAAGTTGCCTTCGGGATCATGGGCGATCACCGCGTTGGGCGCACCGGCCATGCGGATACGGCGGGTCAGTGCACGCGTATCGACGCCCGAGAGGCCGACCTTGCCCTTGCTTGCCAGCCAGGGGCCGAATTCGGCATCCGCCCGGAAACTGGAGGAAAGCGTCACGTCCTCGCGAACCACGCAGCCCACAGCGCCATCGACTTTCGACTCAAGGTCTTCGTCGTTCACGCCGACGTTGCCGATATGCGGAAAAGTGAAGGTGACGATCTGGCCCGCATAGGACGGGTCGGTCATTACTTCCTGGTAGCCGGTCATGGCGGTGTTGAAGCACACTTCACCAACAGACTCACCGACATGGCCGAAGCCACGGCCCCAGACTACGTGCCCGTCACTGAGGACAAGCACGCCGGTCGCCCCTTCAGGTTTGGGCGCAAGCGAAGATGCGGCGTCGGCCATGATGGGTCGCTCCGTTGCAGGCGTTTTCAGACGTTGTTTGCTAAGGACCCGCCGCTAGAGATGGTTGTGCACTGCGTCAAGGCGCGGACGTGCAAAATCACCTGCGGCCTGCTAGTTTCAAAGTCGCTTCTGCTCCAACGAGCGATCCCATTCTTGTCAGGACACCGGAAAAACAATGCTTCGTGATTCGATCAAGGCCGCGCAGATCTCCGCCATGAAAGCCGGGGAAAAGCAGCGGCTGGCCGCCATTCGCCTGATCCTTGCCAAGGTCAAGGACCGCGACATCGAACTACGCACCTCCGAAACCACGCCGGACGACGACGCGCTGGTGATCGACGTTCTCCAGAAGATGGTGAAGCAGCGCCGCGAATCGATCCAACTGTTCGAACAGGGCGCCCGCCCCGAGAAAGCCGCCGAGGAACAAGCCGAACTGGAAGTGATCGAAGGGTTCCTCCCCGCGCAGCTTTCCGAGGAAGAGACCAAGGCGGTGATCGAGGCGATCAAGGCCGAAGTCGGTGCCACGGGCATGAAGGACATGGGCAAGGTCATCGCACAGCTCAAGGCCCGCCACGGCAGCGAACTCGACATGGGCAAGGCGAGCGGCTGGGTGAAGGCGGCGCTGGCCTGACGCAAAGAAGGCGGCAGGCCCCGTGCTTACACCCCAATGGCTTGACCAGCTTCGGTCCCGTGTAGCCCTTTCCGCCCTCGTCGGACGCTCTGTCCGGCTGCAGAAGGCGGGGCGCGAGCACAAGGCCTGCTGCCCGTTCCATAACGAGAACTCGCCCAGCTTCTACGTCAACGACGAGAAGGGCTTCTACCACTGCTTCGGCTGCGGGGCGCACGGCGACGCCATCCGCTGGATGACCGACCATCAGGGCATGGCCTTCATGGACGCGGTCAAGGATTTGGCCGCCGAAGCCGGGATGGACGTGCCCGAACCGGACCCGCGCGCTGCAAAAGCCGCGGAAAAGCGCGATTCTCTCCATGACGTGATGGCCGCCGCGCAGGAGTGGTTCAAGGCCAGCCTGGCGTCGCCGGAAGGCAACTCCGCGCTCAGGTATCTGGATACACGCGGGTTCGACGCGCACACTATCCAGCGCTTCGGCTTCGGCTTCGCGCCCGAAGGCCGTCAGGCGCTGAAAAGCGCCCTCAGCCGCTTCCCGGAGGAGATGCTGATCGAGGCAGGCCTGCGCATTACCGTTGAGGAGCGCGATCCCTACGACCGGTTCCGCGGCCGCCTGATGCTGCCGATCGAGGATGCGCGCGGCCGCGTTATCGCGTTCGGCGGGCGTATTCTCGCCAAGACCAAGACCGACGCTCCCAAGTACTTGAACTCCCCCGACACGCCGCTGTTCGACAAGGGCCGCACTCTTTACAACCTGCACCGCGCCGCGCCTGCCGCGCGCCAGTCAGGCCGGATGGTGGTGGTCGAAGGGTACATGGACGTCGTGGCGATGGCGGCCGCCGGGATCGCCGAGTGCGTGGCTCCGCTGGGCACCGCGCTGACCGAGCAGCAGATCGAAATGCTATGGCGTCATGTCGAGATGCCGATCCTGTGCTTCGACGGCGACAAGGCCGGCCAGCGCGCCGCGATGCGCGCGATTACCCGCGCCCTGCCGCTGCTGCGCCCGGCCCATAGCCTGCGCATCGTTCGCCTCCCCGAAGGCCTCGATCCCGATGACCTCATCAAGGCCAAGGGCGCCCGCGCCATGGAAGCGCTGCTGAGCGAACCCAAGAGTCTGATCGAAGTGCTGTGGGAAGCCGAGCGTGACGCCGTCCCCCTCAACACGCCCGAGGACAAGGCAGGTCTCAAGGCGCGGCTGATGGCGCATGTCGAGGCGATCCAGGACCCCGACATCGCCAGCCTGTATCGCCGCGAGGTACAGGACCGCTACTCCGCGTTCGCCTTCCCCAAGCGCGAGAGCAAGTGGCAGCCGGGCGGAAGCGCGCAAGGCGGCTTCCAGCGGGGTTCGAACCAGAAGGGCGGCAAATGGAACGGCCGCCCTGCCCCCGCCCCGTCCTCACCCGAATCGATCAGCCGCCTCAACCGGCGCCACGAACAGGGCGGCACCCGCGACGGCCTTTCTGCGGCGGTTATCGCGGGGCTGATCCGCTGGCCCGAAATTCTCGTGCGCCACGCCGAAGCGCTGGCCAGAACCCCTGGCCTCGACCCGCGTTTCGAATTGCTGATCGATTGCTGCGGCGGAGACCAAGCGCTTGAAAGCGCGCAACTTGAAACCATATTACGGCAAAGCGGATCAGAACCTCCCGCAGTTGCCGACTATTACGGATTTCGCTTCGGTTTCCTTGGAAATGGCGAAAATGCGGAAAAATCGGCGGAGGAACTGACCCAGGCCATTCAGCTTTTGATCGAACGACCGGTTCTTGACGCAGCGCTCCAGGCGGCAACCGCCCGGCATGAACGAGAATTCACCGACGAAACCTTTGCGGAGCAACAACGGCTACGCGAGAGAAAGCTGGAATTTGACAGTCGCCTAAGGCACATGGCGACAAGACATGCGTCTTCGTGAATTATAATTATACGAAGGCACACGGGACAACGGCGGAAGAATGAGCAAGAACGACACCACTGGCGACAACAGCGACGGTCTTGATGCACCGCTGATCGATCTCAACGAGGGATCAATCAAGAAGCTGATCGCGCGCGCCAAGCGCCGTGGCGTCATCACTGTCGATGAATTGAACGAGGCCCTTCCGCAGGACCAGATGACCACCGACCAGATCGAGGACATCATGTCCGCGATTTCGGAAATGGGCGTTAACATCGTCGAAAGTGACGAAGATGCCGACGCCCAGGCCGACGAAGACCGTGACCGTGACGCCGAAGAAGCCGAAGCCGACGGCGAAGAAGTGTCCCAGCGTCTTGTCGTCGACAACAAGAAAAAAGAAACCATCGAGCGTACCGACGATCCGGTACGGATGTACCTGCGCGAGATGGGCGCAGTGGAACTGCTCAGCCGCGAGGGCGAAATCGCCATCGCCAAGCGGATCGAAGCTGGCCGCGACATGATGATTTTGGGCCTGTGCGAAAGCCCGATCACCTTCCACGCCATCATCCAGTGGTCCGAAGCGCTAAACGCTGGCGAAATGCAGCTGCGCGAGATACTCGATCTCGACGCGATGCTGACCAAGGAGCCAGCTCCCGAAAGCCTGAACGAGGACGGCGAAAGCACGGACGACGGCGAGATCAGCGAAAAGACCGCTGGCCCTTCCTTCAAGGAAGAGGACGACGTCGAGGAGGAATCCGCCGACGAGGTCGACGAGGACGGCAACCCGATCCCCAAGCGCGAAGTCGAGGAAGAGGAGGAGGACAACACCCTCTCCCTTGCCCAGATGGAAGCTGCCCTCAAGCCTGAAGCGCTTGAGAAGTTTTTGCTCATCACCGAGCTGTTCCGCACGTTCGAGCGTCTCCAGTCCGAGCGTCTCGACGCTCTGGCGCTGGGCATCGATTTTCCCGGCGCCAAGGAAGAGCAGTATCAACAGCTGCGCGAAGAACTCACCGCGCAGGTGGAATCGGTCAAGTTCCACGCGACCAAGATCGAATACCTCGTCGACAACCTCTACGCCTTCAACCGCCGCCTCACCACGCTGGGCGGCCAGATGCTCCGTCTCGCAGAGCGTCACAAGGTGAAGCGCGCAGACTTCCTCGAAACCTACGTCGGCCGCGAACTGGACGACACCTGGCTTGAGGAAATGGCGAAGAAGGACAAGAAGTGGGCCGCTTTCGCCGCGTCTGAAGCAGACCCGGTCGAGCGTATCCGCCTTGAAGTTTCGGACATTGCCGCTGCCACCGGCATGGCCTTGCCTGAGTTTCGCCGCATCGTGAACATGGTCCAGAAAGCGGAGCGCGAAGCGCGTATCGCCAAGAAGGAAATGGTCGAGGCGAACCTGCGTCTCGTGATCTCGATCGCCAAGAAGTATACGAACCGCGGCCTGCAGTTCCTGGATCTCATCCAGGAAGGCAACATCGGTCTGATGAAGGCCGTCGACAAGTTCGAGTACCGCCGCGGCTACAAGTTCTCGACTTATGCGACCTGGTGGATCAGGCAGGCTATCACCCGATCGATTGCGGATCAGGCCCGTACGATCCGTATCCCGGTCCACATGATCGAGACGATCAACAAACTGGTCCGCACGAGCCGCCAGTTCCTCCACGAGCAGGGCCGCGAGCCGACGCCTGAAGAAATGGCCGAGCGTCTGTCGATGCCGCTCGAAAAGGTTCGCAAGGTGATGAAGATCGCCAAGGAGCCGATCTCCCTTGAAACGCCGATTGGCGACGAGGAGGATTCGCACCTCGGAGACTTCATCGAGGACAAAAACGCGATCATCCCGGTCGACGCCGCGATTCAGGCGAACCTCAAGGAAACGGTCACCCGCGTGCTCGCCAGCCTCACCCCGCGCGAGGAACGCGTCCTGCGCATGCGCTTCGGCATCGGTATGAACACCGATCATACGCTTGAGGAAGTCGGCCAGCAGTTCTCGGTGACCCGCGAACGTATCCGCCAGATCGAGGCCAAGGCACTGAGGAAACTCAAGCACCCGAGCCGCTCGCGCAAGATGCGCTCGTTTCTGGATCAGTAAAAGAAAAGCCCCGCTTCTGCGGGGCTTTTTGTTGGCGGGGCCGATTTGAAAATTAGCGACCGCCGCGCCTGCACTCGCCCTGCCCGATCACGTTGTATCCCTTCGCCCGGGCCATGCAGGCATTGCCGAAGGTTTCCTGCTTGCGGCCTCTCACCGCGCATACCGGCGCATATTCACGCGTACAGATGGCGGGCTTTTCGGGACGGGGAGGCCGCGGCCGATGCGGGCGATCCGGGCCCGGCATGGTTTCCAGACAACCGGCAAGAACGAGTACGGTGGCAAGGCTAAACGCGCGCACGAGATAAGGTTTCATGGCTACTCCCTTCAGTCCGGTCCATGCCGAGGAACGCACCGTGCGCCTGCAAAGTCTTCGTTGCAAGGCACTGCAAACTGTTAAGCGGTCCCTGCAAAAGGACAGGACCTGCGACGAGCAGCCGCGCGAAGCCAAGGATTGCCTACAAGACTCGCCATGCGACGATCTCGCGACTAAGGGAGCCGCAAACGAATCCCTCGCGAGAAGGAAGCTGCTCTCCATGCGCATTGCGATCGCATCCGACCACGCCGCCGTCGACCTCAAAGCCTGCCTGCGCGAATACCTCATCGAAGCCGGCCATGAAGTCGCCGATCTCGGTCCCGAGACGGCCGACCGCGTCGACTATCCCGACTATGGCTACAAGCTGGCATCGGTCGTTGCCGACGGCACGGTGCAGTTCGGCGTTGCCCTGTGCGGCTCTGGCATCGGCATCTCGATCGCGGTCAACCGTGACCCGGCCTGCCGCTGCGCTTTGGTCGGCGAGCCGCTTTCAGCTGCCCTCGCCCGCGAGCACAACAACGCCAACGTCATCGCCATGGGCGCACGCCTGACCGGCGAGGACATGGCCAAGGCCTGCCTAGACGCTTTCTTCTCCACCGAGTTCGGCGGCGGCCGCCATGCAGGCCGCGTCGAGAAGCTCTCCAATCCATCCTTCTGAAGGAGCCTAGAACCATGACCGTAGAAACCGCCATCCGTTCACCCGGCTTCTTCAGCGACACCCTCGCGCAGAGCGATCCCGCCATCGCCAAGGCCATCGGCAGCGAACTCAAGCGCGAGCGCAAGCAGATCGAACTGATCGCTTCGGAAAACATCGTGTCCAAGGCCGTGCTCGAAGCGCAGGGTTCGGTGCTGACCAACAAGTACGCCGAGGGCTATCCCGGCAAGCGCTACTACCAGGGCTGCGAGCCTTCGGATGAGGTAGAGACCCTCGCCATCGAGCGCGCGAAGCAACTGTTCGACTGCGGCTTCGCCAACGTCCAGCCCCACTCGGGCGCGCAGGCCAATGGCGCCGTTCTCCTCGCGACCGTGAAGCCCGGCGACACCGTCATGGGCATGAGCCTCGACGCCGGCGGCCACCTCACGCACGGCGCCCGCGCCGCGCTTTCGGGTAAGTGGTTCAACGCCGTGCAGTACGGCGTGACCAAGGACACCCATCTGATCGACTACGATCAGGTTGAAGCGCTCGCCCGCGAACACAACCCCAAGCTCATCATTGCCGGTGGCTCCGCCTATCCGCGCGTCATCGATTTCAAGCGCATGCGCGAAATCGCCTATGCCGTCGGCGCGATCTTCCAGGTCGACATGGCGCACTTCGCAGGTCTGGTTGCGGCCGGTGAGCACCCCTCGCCCTTCCCCCACGCGCACATCGTCACCACCACCACGCACAAGACACTGCGTGGTCCGCGCGGCGGCATGATCCTCACCAACGACGAGGCGCTGGCCAAGAAGATCAACTCCGCAGTCTTCCCGGGCCTTCAGGGTGGCCCGCTGATGCATGTGGTCGCCGCGAAGGCAGTGGCCTTCGGTGAAGCGCTGCGTCCGGAATTCAAGGATTATTCCAAGCGCGTCATCGAGAATGCCCAGGTCCTCGCCGCCACCCTAAAGGCACGCGGTGCGGCGATCGTCTCGGGCGGCACCGACACGCACCTGGCGCTGATCGATCTCTCGCCGCTGGGCGTGACCGGCAAGGACGCAGACGAGGCGCTGGAGCGTGCAGGCATCACCTGCAACAAGAACGGCATCCCGTTCGACCCGCTGCCGCCGATGAAGACCAGCGGCATCCGCGTGGGTTCGCCCGCCGGCACCACCCGCGGTTTCGGCCCGGAAGAGTTCCGCCAAATCGGCGAGATGGTCGCCGACGTCCTCGACGGACTTGCCAAAAATGGCGAACAGGGTGACGCTCAGGTGGAGCAGAACGTTCGCGAGCGCGTTGAAGCGCTGTGTGACCGTTTCCCCATCTACGAGGACTGATTTATGACCGACCCCCAGCGCCCCAATAACACTGGCGATTTCGTAACTGATGCTCGCCAGGAACTCGCCGGAATGCTTAGCGATGGCCTCAGCCATCCGTCGACCAAGCCGGTACTGGTATGGGGCGCTGTGGGTGCGGTCGCGGGCGCTTTTCTTCCGTTCGTCTCTATCGGTGTCGGGTTGGCGGCAGGTGCGGGTTACAAGTTCTACAAGCGTGTCCGACCGGAATGATCGCCTCGCATTTGAAAGTACCTGACTGAATGCGCTGTCCTTTTTGCGCCCACGACGATTCCCAGGTCAAGGACAGCCGCCCGACCGAGGACGCCACCGCGATCCGCCGCCGCCGCCAGTGTTCCAGCTGCGGCGCGCGCTTCACCACGTTCGAGCGGGTGCAGCTACGCGAGATCGTGGTGGTCAAAAGCAACGATTCGGCTGGCGAACCACGCCGCGAGCCGTTCGACCGTGCCAAGATCGAACAGTCCGTCACCCTCGCCTGCCGCAAGCGCGCAATCGAGCGGGAGAAAATCGACCGGCTCGTCTCGGGCGTTCAGCGTCAGGTCGAGACTTCGGGCGAGACCGAGGTGCCTTCGCGCGTGATCGGTGAACTGGTCATGGAAGGTCTGCGTCAGCTCGACTCGGTAGCCTATATCCGCTTCGCCAGCGTTTACCGCGCCTTCAACGAGGCGAAGGATTTCGAAGAATTTGCAGGAACGGTGCGCGATGTCGGCGTCAATTGAAGTGGTTGGTGAAGTGAAGAAGCCGGTTATCGTGCTGGTCCGCCCACAGCTCGGCGAAAACATCGGCAAGGCCGCGCGCGCGATGCTCAACTTCGGGCTGAGCGAACTGCGCCTCGTCACCCCGCGCGATGGCTGGCCCAACCCCTCCGCCGGCCCCGCCGCAGCGGGCGCGGACGAAGTTCTGGAACATGCGCAGGTGTTTGAATCGCTGGCCGATGCCGTGTCCGACTGCGCCAATGTCTATGCCACCACGGTGCGCAAGCGCGGCGTCACCAAGCCCGTCGTGACCCCCGAGCAGGCCGCCCGCGAAGTTCACACCGCACAAGGCCGCTCCGCCTATGTCTTCGGCCCCGAGCGTTCAGGACTGGAGACAGAGGACGTGGCGCTGGCCCGTGCGATCCTGACAGTGCCGATCAACCCGCAGTTCGCTTCGCTCAACCTCGCGCAGGCGGTGATCCTATGCAGTTACGAGTGGTCGAAGGGCGTCCCTACCGGCGTGGAGGGCAGCCTTGCCCAGCCTACTGTGGAAGAGCTGCTCCCCCCTGCCCCGCAGCAGGAACTGGAAGGGATGATCGGCCAGTTTGAGACGCTATTGGGTCCGACCAAGTATTTCTACCCCGAGAGCCGTGCCAACGCCACTCGGCTCACCTTGCGCAACATGCTGACCAAGCCGGGCTGGAACAGCCTCGAAGTCCGCACGATGCGGGGCGTCCTCAGTGCTCTGGGCGGCAATCGCAAACCGCGTCCGATCGAATAGGCTGCGATCAGGCCCCATCCGGCGGGTATTTGGCTTGGCAGCTTCTCCTCATACACATACTATTGGGCGACCGTTTATTTCGGGAGTCCGCTGCCATGATCCGTGCCTTGTTGTTTGTTGCCCTCGCCGCGCCCATTGCCGTGATTGCGGGGCCAGTCGCGGCTGAGGAAAAGGTCGACAATGCCGTGGCACCCGCCGCGGAAAAGAAAGTATGCCGCAAGATCGGCGAAACGGGCTCGCGTATGGCCAAGCGCTTTTGCCTTACGCCAACCCAATGGCAGCAGGTCGACGCCAACAACAGCCAAAGCGCAAGCACGATCCTGAACCGCAACGCCGATCAGGTTCAGCACTGACCTTCAGGCCCTGCACCGCAGGCTGAACCACGAAATCCGCCAGTAGCCGCCCTGCGCGCGATCTTGTGCGTTGACTCTCCGGCCCAACCCGCTAAGGGCCACCCCTTCACATGGCACCTGCCTTCGCAGGCCTGTCCATTCGGCCCCGCACCCCGGTG
>Ga0308165_1001086_pt1 | contig 40752 bp, 35 predicted proteins | sample PhyWR2_FD_201032 | JGI IMG/M metagenome (GOLD analysis project Ga0308165, IMG submission 201032) | Phyllosphere microbial communities from UC Gill Tract Community Farm, Albany, California, United States - DLSLW.R2 | ecosystem: Host-associated > Plants > Phyllosphere > Unclassified | place: USA...
TCATGGGCCTGGGCAAACGCCCGCACATAGGCGCTGTCGACGGCCGGGCCCTTGCGGGAAATGGTCTCGGACGCTTCCTGAGGGGCAATCATGCCAATGATCTGCACGGACATCGCGGTTCTCCTTAAATGACATCGGGTGGCGGCAAAACCCCATGATCGGGCGGCACGCCCCCGCAAGCCAACGAAGAAAAACGCGTTTGCTTGTGCGCTTTTCGTGGGACGGCCCCGGCCGGCCTCAGTGCGGGTAGCCGGCGCGCACCAGGCGCATGCGGTCGGCATCCATGCGGCGCAGCAGGCCGTCGACGCCCTGGGCGGGCGCGCCGTCCGTTGCGGCGGCGGGCGCGGCCTCGCTGCGGCAGATCAGGTCGTCCTGCGACCAGGCCGCTCGGCCGGGCACCGAGCGCGCGCGCAGCCAGCCGTCGCGGTCGACAAACAACCGGTGGCCCGGGGCTTGCTGCGGCGTCACGCCCAGCACCAGGGCCAGCGCCGGCAGCAGCGCGCGGTCCTCGGCCAGGCATTCGGCTGAGTCGTCCGCGTTGCCTGCGGCGCCCAGCACCACCGTGACCCAGCGCGGATCTTCCTGCGGCAAGGCGGCCTCGCCCGCGGCCGGCAGCACCAGCTGCAGGCGCTGGCCGCGCAGGCTGTCGCTGGCGCGCCGCCCGCCATGGCGGCAGTTCAAGGTGCTCACCGGCAGGCGCACCGGACGCTCCCAGGCGCCCATGTCGCGCAGCATCTGACCCGACGCCCGGGCCTGAAGAAAATCCAGCGACGACCAGATCTCCTGGTCCGACAGCGCGCTCGCGCCAGGCATGGTCTGGGCGCCCGAACGCGCGTCGCGCATGCCGTGGCGCACGCGCCAGAACAGCTCGCCTTCCAGGCGTTTCCACAGCAGGCCGCCGGCGAGATTGGGCGGCCATTGCGCCAGCTGGCTGGCCAGCGGGCCTTCGCCGCGCGCGTCGGCGCCATGGCATTGCGCGCAGTGCCGGCTGAACACCGCCTGGCCGTGGGCAATGCTTTGCGCGGAGAACGCCTGGGGCGCGCGGTGCAGGCTGGTGGGCACGGCCGGAGCCCACAGCAAGGCACTGCTCGGCCAGGGCGCGAACACCAGCAATGCGCCAGCGACCAGCGCCAGGCCCGGGATCCAGCGCCGGCGCCCCCGCCGCAGCACGGCCAGCAGCAGCGCCAGCAACGCCAGCGCAAGCGCGCCCGCAATGCAGGCCAGCGTGATGACCACGCGGCGCGCGTGACCGGGCTCGAGCAGCAGCCGTTCGGCCGCCAGCCGCTGGGCAAACGGCCAGGCGGGCTGGTCGGCAACGGTGGCCGACAGGCCCAGCCCATGCCAGGCATCGCGCAGCGCGATCTGCGCGGCATACAGCGCTTCGAGCACCCCGCCCACGAACTCCGTCGACAGGATCATGCGCTACCAGCTGTCTCCAAGGCCCAGCAGCGCCAGCGCCTGGCGGCGCAGCTCGACCAGGCGCGGATCGCCGCGGTGGCGCGGATACGGCAGGTCGTTGACCAGCACCTCGCGAATGCGCGCCGGCCGATCGGAGAACACCACCACGCGCTGCGCCATGAACAGCGCTTCCTCGACGTCGTGCGTCACCAGCAGCGCCGAGAAGCCCTTGCGCTGCCACAGCGCCACCAGCTCGGTCTGCATGGCCAGCCGCGTCAGCGAGTCGAGCTTGCCCAGCGGCTCGTCAAGCACCAGCAGGCGCGGGTCGTTGACCAGCGCGCGCGCCAGCGCCACGCGCTGCGCCATGCCGCCCGACAGCTCGTGCGGCAGCGCGCGCGCAAAGGCCTGCAGGCCCACCAGCGCCAGCGCCTCGTCGACGCGCTGGCTTTGGGCCTTGAGCAGGCCGCGCGCCTGCAGTCCCAGCGCGACGTTGTCCCAGACGGTGCGCCAGGGAAACAGCGTCGGGTCCTGGAACACCACGATGCGCGCGGGATCGGGATCGGTGATCGGCTGGCCGTCCTGCAGCAACTGCCCGGCGCTCGCGGGCTCGAGCCCGGCCACCAGGCGCAGCAAGGTGCTCTTGCCGCAGCCGCTGGGGCCCAGCAGCGCGACGAACTCGCCCGGCGCGATGTCCAGATCGAGGCCGTCTATGACCTGCAGCGGCCCGCCCGCGCCGTCCTTGGCATGGCGCTGGGCAAACCAGTGGCTCACGCCCTGGACTTCGATGCGCGCGCCCGCGCCCGCATTGGCTGCGGCCGGGAACCCATGCGCAGCCGTGCGCGTTGCGGTGGCGATGTTTACCATTTGAGGGTGCCTTTCTGCCAGGACAGCACGCGGTCGCGGAATGCAAACAGCAGCGTGATCACGCCGGAAAACAGCAGCGCCATCAGGATCAGCGCGGCGTACATGTTCGGGTAGGCGGCCCAGCCCTGGGCCCAGGTCAGATACCAGCCCAGGCCCGATTTGACGCCCAGCATCTCGGCCACGACCAGCGTCGAGAACGCCGCGCCCAGGCCCATGAACAGACCGACAAACACCTGCGGCAGCGCCGCCGGAATCGCCACGCGCAGCACCAGAAACCATTGCGAGGCGCCCAGCGTGCGCGCCACGTCGTAGAAGTTCTTGTGCACCCCGGCCACGCCCGACCAGGTCAGGATGGCAACCGGAAACGCCATACCCAGCGCGATCAGGAACACCGCGGTGGACCAGCTCGACGGAAAGAAATAAAAGCTCACGGGCAGCAGCGCCGTGGTGGGCACGGGGCCGAGCACGCGCAGCACCGGGTGTATCCAGTAGCTTGCGCTGCGCGACCAGCCGATCAGCACGCCGGTGACAAAACCCACGAGCGCGCCTATGCCTATGCCTATGGCCAGCAGGCGCAGCGAATTGAGCGCGCTTTCGGCCAGCCGCTCGGAATCGGTGGCATAGACCTCGACCAGCGCCTGGGGCGGCGCGAAGAACGGCGTCGGCAGGCGGCCGAGCTTGGCGGTGAGCACTTCCCAGGCCAGCAGACCCAGCGCCAGCGCGACCAGCCAGGCGCCCGCGGGCCGCAGCCGGCGGCGCAGCAGCGCCAGCGGGGCCAGGCGTTCGGGCGCGAGCACCAGCACCAGCAGCAGTGCGGCGACGGCCGCCGCGCCCGCGGCGAATTCCGCGGTATAGGCCCATTCGGTGAAGCCCGCGGGCAGGTTGGGCCAGAAATGCGTGAGCGCCGCCAGCAGGCCCCAGGCCACGGCGGCCAGCGCGCCTTGCCACCACAGGGGTGTGGTGGGCGCGGCGGCGGCCCTTGTCGCTGTCACGCGCACGGCATCGGGCAGATCCGTTCCCGTGCGGCTGTCGCCCGGCAGGCCCCGCCCCGGGCGCCCTTCTCTGCCAGGCAGGATATGTTCGGCAAGGGTACTCATTGCTGTTCTCCAGGAGATGGCTCAGGCGCGGGTTTCAGGACAGCACGTCGGCGTAGACATGGGCGGCAAAGCGCGCCGGGTCGGTGCTGGGCTTGAGCACCTTGACCAGCTTGAAGTCGCGCGCATAGAACTCGATCTCGTCGCGCAGCGACTTGCCCACGGGGTGGCTGCGGTGGGTGAGCGTGCCCAGCACGGCGCGCAGATCGCTTTCGGGCACCTTCGAGTAGGGGCTGAAGATGCGCGCGGTTTCGGCCGGGTTGTCCGAGATGAAATCCGAGGCCTCGACAATGGCGCGCGTGAGCGCGGCCGCGGCCGGGCGGTCATTGCGCACCAGCGCGCCGCTCACGCCCAGCACGCAGCAGGTCTTGGCCGCGTACTCGCCCGAAAGGTTGGTGGCCAGATCGACCAGGCCCTGGGTGCGCCGCTGCACCAGCAGCAAGTTGGGGTCGCCGTCGGCAATCGCCTGGGCCTCGCCCTTTTCCACGGCCAGGCCCAGCATGTCGCCGGGGAACTGGCGCCAACTGACATCGCGCTCGGGGTCTATGCCGGCCTTGGTCAGCAGCACCGAGAAGAAGTTCTTGCCCGGCGAATTGAGATCGGAGACCGCAATTGTCTTGCCCTTGAGGTGCTTGAGTTCCTTGACGCCCGCGGGCGCATAGCCCACCAGGCGCGAGCAGCCGCCATGCGAGCTGCCGACCAGCTTCACGTCGAAGCCCGATTCCAGCGGCTTGATCCAGCGGTGGATCATTCCCAGGCCGGCATCGGCCTTGGAGGTGGCGATGATTTCCAGCAGCTGATCGGTGGCGCCCGCGAAGTTGACCAGCTCCACCTTGAGGCCGTGCTTTTCAAAGATGCCGCGCTCAATGGCCACCGGCGCGGCCGACAGGCAGATCGCGTTGGCGTTCCAGGCCAGCTTGATGGGGCGCAGCGGCCCGGCCGCCGTGGCGCGTTGCGCGACCAGGCCCGCCCCACCCGCCAGCGAGGCCGCGCCCGCGGCGCGCAGCACATCGCGGCGCGACCATGCCTTCTTCTCCCCCCCGTCCCGGTTCTGTACGCTGTCCATGCCGTGCTTTCCTTTCGTGGCGATCCGTTGCTGGCCGCATGACCAGATGAGCCGCTATTGGAGTCAATGCAGCGCGCCGCGGGAACGAACAAAAACGCAAAACCATATGCGGAAATTACCGTTTACGCCAACGCGCGCCCAGGCTGTAATCCATGCATGCCAAATGAAACCTCCACGCCCGCGCCGCGCCTGCAGCAATTCATTGCGCAGCTGTCGGACACCATTGCGCGCAGCGCCGACGAAGCCGCCTTGCTTGCCGGCGCCACGCCGCTGCTGCAGGCGCTGGTCGCGCACGACGACTGGCTGCCCCAGGCCCTGGCCCAGCCGCATCCCGCGCACTACCAGCAGTTCCTGCTGCACGCCGATCCCGCCGGCCGCTTTTCCGTGGTCAGCTTTGTCTGGGGCCCGGGCCAGGGCACGCCCATCCACGACCACACGGTCTGGGGCCTGATAGGCATGCTGCGCGGCACCGAGGAAGGCCAGCATTTCGCGCGCGACGCCGAGGGCCGCTGGCGGCCCGAAGGCCCGCCCCAGGCCCTGCACCCGGGCGAGGTGCAGGCCGTCTCGCCGTCGGTTGGCGATGTGCACCGCGTACGCAACCTGCTGGCCGACCAGGTCTCGATCAGCATCCACGTCTACGGCGCCGACATCGGCAAGGTGCAGCGCCATGTGTTCACCGAGGACGGCGGCGTCAAGCCCTTTGTCTCGGGCTATGCCAACGTCACCCCCTGAATTTCCACCCTTCTTTTCTCCATACGACATGAGCCTCCCCCTGCCCCAACTGACTCCCCAGGACATCCGCCAGGCCCTGCTGGCCGGCGAAGAGATCGCGCTGCTCGACCTGCGCGAGGAAGCACCGTTTGCCGAAGGCCACCCGCTGTGGGCCGCCAATCTGCCCGCGGGCAAGATCGAGATCGACGCCTGGCAGCGCCTGCCGCGGCGCGACACGCGCATTGCCATCTACGACAACGGCGAAGGCCTGACCGAAGGCGCGGCGCGCAGCCTGCAGGCGCTGGGCTATACCCAGGTGCATCTGCTGGCCGGCGGCCTCGCGGGCTGGAAGGATGCGGGCTACGAGCTGTTCATCGACGTCAACGTGCCCAGCAAGTCGTTTGGCGAATGGCTGGAAGCCGAACGCCACACGCCCTCGCTGGCGGCCGAGGAAGTCAAGGCCCTGCTCGACAGCCAGGCCAATGTGGTGGTGCTTGACGCGCGCCGTTTCGACGAATACCAGACCATGAGCATTCCCGGCGGGGTGAGCGTTCCCGGCGCCGAACTGGTGCTGCGCGCCAGCACGCTGGCGCCCGATCCCGCAACGCATATCGTCGTCAACTGCGCGGGCCGCACGCGCAGCCTGATAGGCACGCAGTCGCTGATCAATGCCGGCCTGCCCAACCGCATCACGGCGCTGCGCAACGGCACGATCGGCTGGCTGCTGGCCGACCAGCAGCTCGACCATGGCGCCGACCGCCAGGCGCCGGCCGTCGCCGAAGCCGAACGCCGCCAGGCCGCCGAACGCGCGCGCGCCGTCGCCGATCGCGCCGGCGTGCGCCGCGCCACCCCGGCCGACCTGGCGCAGTTTGCCGGCGAGGCCGCGCGCACCACCTACCGCTTTGACGTGCGCAGCGCGGGCGAATACGCGGCCGGCCATCTGCAGGGCTTTCGCCACTACCCCGGCGGCCAGCTGGTGCAGGAAACCGATCACGCGGCGCCGGTGCGCGGCGCGCGCATCGTGCTGGTCGACGACGATGGCGTGCGCGCCAACATGAGCGCCTCGTGGCTGGCGCAGATGGGCTGGGAAACCTGGGTGCTCGATGGCGCAGGCGCGGCCGACTGGAACGAAACCGGCCAGCCCGCCACCCCCTACCCGCCGCATGCAAGCGCCGTGGAGGATGTCTCGGTGCACACGCTGGCGCAATGGCTGGCCGAGGACGGCAACAGCCCACGCACCGCCGTGCTCGACTTCACCAGCAGCGCCAACTACGTGCAGCGCCACATTCCCGGCGCCTGGTTCGTGCTGCGCTCCCAGCTCACGCAGGCGCTGGCAAACATTCCCAAGGCCGAGCGCTATGTCGTGACCTGCGGCTCCAGCCTGCTGGCGCGCTACGCGGTGCACGCGCTGGCCCAGGCCACCGGGGCGCCGGTATATGCCCTCACGGGCGGCACCCAGGCCTGGATTGCGCAAGACCTGCCGCTGGAAACCGGCGAGACCCGCCTGGCCTCGCCGCGCACCGACCGCTACCGCCGCCCCTACGAAGGCACGCAGGCGCCGCGCAGCGCGATGCAGGCCTATCTCGATTGGGAGTTCGGCCTGGTCCAGCAGCTGAAGAACGACGCCACGCACGGCTTCACCACCATCTGATCGAGCCCCCATGAAAAAACGCAGTGCCCGGGAGGACACTGCGTTTTTCTTTTTGCAGGGCGGGCCGTTCATCCTTCGACAGGCTCAGGACGAACGGGATTTCAAACCCCGCTCAGGACGAACGGGATTTCAAACCGCGCTGTTGCTCGCCGTGGCTGCGCGCGCAGGGCAAATGCCGGTGCTCGGAACGCCTCTGCGCGCCCCCCTCAAAGCTTGGCAATGGAGACTTCGGTGGACTTCACCAGCGCCACGACTTCGGAGCCGATTTCCAGCCCCAGATCGTTGACCGAACGCGTGGTGATGACGGAAGTCACTACACCCCAGGGTGTCTCGACATCGACTTCGGAGACCACGTCGCCGCGGATGATCTCGCGCACTTTGCCCTTGAACTGGTTGCGAACGTTGATGGCTTGAATGGTCATGAAAGGCTCCTGGAAAATCCGTTGAAAGAAAAGGGATGGATGGCGCGCTCAGACGCTGCAGCGCACCTGGGAAAAATGCACGGGTGCAAACGATGCGTCGGCATGCGCCCTGGGCCGCAGCACTTCGGAGACCAGCACATGCACGGCCTCGTCGACGCGCACCGCGAGATCGGTGCCCAGCGTGCTTGCGCCTTCGGGCAGCACGAACACCTGGGCGTCGGTGGCATAGATGCCGGGAAGGATCTGCTTGGCGGCCAGCGCCTGCAGCACGGGCCGCAGCGCATAGTCCAGCGCCAGCATGTGGTGCGGACTGCCGCCCGTGGCCAGCGGCAGCACGGTCTTGCCCTTGAGCCCGGTCTGGGGCAGCAGATCGAGGAATAGCTTGAGCACGCCGCTGTAGGCCGCCTTGTAGACCGGCGTGGCAATCACCACCACCTTGGCGTCGGCCACCTGCTGCACGGCGCGCACGATGGACGGATGGGCGAAATCGGCGTGCACCAGCGCCTGGGCATCGAGGTCGCGGATCTGCAGCTGCGTCACCTCGATCTGGTGCTTGGCAAGCCGCTTGCCCACGGACTCGAGCAGGGCCGCGGAGCGGGAGGTGTGCGACGGACTGCCGGCAATCAACAAGACGGACATGGGGTTCCTTGGTTCAGAGTCAAACGGGATCGGTCAGGCCCAGATGGGCGCGCAGCGTGCTGCCCGCGTACTCGCGGCGAAAGCGCCCGCGCTCCTGGAGCAGCGGCACCACGGCGCGCGTGAACTCCTCGAAGCCGCCGGGAAAATAGGCGGGCATGATGTTGAAGCCGTCGGCCGCGCCGGCATCGACCCAGTGCAGCATGTGATCGGCAATTTCCTGCGCCGTGCCCGCGACCACCTGGTGGCCGCGGCTGCTGGCAATGTGGTGGTAGAGCTGGCGCAGCGTCAGCTGCTGTTCGCGCGCGATCTTCAGCAGCAGCTTGCGCCGGCTGAAGCTCGCATCGTCCGCGGGCAGATCGGGCACGGGCGCGTCGAGGTCATGGCCCGTGAGATCGAGATCGAGCTCTGCGGACAGCATGTAGTGGGCCTTGCTCTGGTCGGTGAATTCCTGCAGCTGGGCGAGCTTTTCGCGCGCTTCGGCCGCGGTCCGGCCGACGATGGGCATCAGCCCCGGCATGACCTTGACCTTGGCCGGATCGCGCCCCGCGGCCGCCACCTGCTGCTTGAGCGCGCGATAGAACTCCTGGGCCGCCTGCAGGTCCTGCTGGGCCGTGAAGATCACCTCGGCATGGCGCGCGCCCAGCTGCTGGCCCGCGCCCGACGAGCCCGCCTGTATCAGCACCGGCTCGCCCTGGGGGCTGCGCGTCACATTGAGCGGCCCCTTGACCTGGAAGTACTTGCCGACATGCTCGAGCGCATGCAGCTTGTCGGTGTCCATGTAGATGCCGCGCGCCTTGTCGCGCACATAGGGGTCGGCCTCCCACGAGCGCCACAGGCCTTGCACCACCTGCACGAATTCCGCGGCAATCGCATAGCGTTCCTGCGACTCGGGGTGCAGCGAACGGCTGAAGTTGCCCGAGCCATCCTGCACCGTGGTGACGATGTTCCAGGCCGCGCGCCCCTGGCTCAGCAGATCGACGGATGCCAGCGAGCGCGCCAGCGTGAACGGGTCGCTGTAGGTCGTCGAGGCCGTGGCCGCGAGCCCGATTTTCTGCGTCTGCACGGCAAGCATCGCCAGCACCACCATGGGGTCGGGGCGGGTGATCATCGAGGGGTGCGAATCCTTGGTCGTGACCAGCCGGTCGCCAAAGAACACCATGTCGAACTTCGCGGCCTCGGCCTCCCTGGCAATGCGCGCGATCAGATCGAAGTTCTCGGTGCCCGACTCGGCGCCGGGAAAGCGCCAGCCGCCTGCGTGGTGGCCCGCGGCCAGCAAAAACAATCCCAGATGCATGAACTTCAACCTTGTTGGATTTCCATCGCCGATGCGCGCCGCGCGCGCTGGCGCGGCCCGGCCCTGGCGGCTATTTCGCGAGTGCCACCGGCTGCTGCGCCGGCGTCACGAAGATGTCCCTGGCCAGGCCGTGCATCTTGTGCACGATGGCCGTGGTCGCCGCCGCGTCCGCGGGCGCGGCGCTGACCTGCACTTGCACCAGCGCCTGGCGCACTTCGGGCGTGGCCAGGGCTTCAAGTACCCAGCCCGTGAGCTTCCTTTGCACCGCCTCGGGAATGCCCGCGGGCGCGGTCCAGAAGAACGAGCCGCCAAACGCGTCGTCCCATTTGGCAAAGCCCTGCTGGGCCACCGACTGCACGCCCTTGAGTCCCTCGGGCGGGGTCCTGGTGCCGAAATAGGCCAGGGCCTTGAGCTTCTCGGCGCGCACGAAGGTGGTGCTCAGCGGATCGATGACCAGATCCACATGGCCGCCGATCGCATCGTTGATCGCCGCGGCACTGCCCTTGTAGGGCACATGGGTCATCTGTATGCCGGTGATCTGCTGGAAGTAGACGCCCGCCATGTGGCCCGGCGTGCCCACGCCCGAACTGCCCAGCGTGATCGGGTGCTTCTTCGCATAGGCCACGAGTTCCTGCAGGTTCCTGGCCGGGAAATCGGCGCGCACCGCGAACGTCGTGATGCCGCTGCCGATATAGGCGATGGACTGGAAGGACTTGAATGCATCGAACTGCACGGGCATCAGCTGCGGGGCGATGGCCAGATTGCCTATCGAGGCATTGAGCAGCGTGTAGCCGTCGGGCTTGGCGCGCGCCACGAACTGCGCGCCTATGGTGCCGCCCGCGCCCGGCTTGTACTCGATGATCACCGGCTGGCCGGCCCGGTTCGAGACCTGCTCGGCAATCAGCCGCGCGACGTTGTCGTTGGTGCCGCCCGGCGGGTAGGGAACGACCAGCGTGATGGGCTTGCTGGGCCAGCTGCCTTCAGCCGCCCACGCGGCGCCCATGCCGGTTGTGGCCGCCAGCACGAGGCCGGCCGACAGCGCCAGCGCACGGCGGCGAAAGATGTTTGCGGATACCGGCATGACCCATTCCTTGAAGATTGCTTGGAATGAAGTCTAGGAATTCGTCCTCGATACAGCCACGAATGTTTGGGACTATGCAAACGCGTTTTTCAACTAAGCGCAGCGCCCGCCGGCCATCACGTGCGGCGCGCGATGCGCACGATGGCGTCGTGGATTTCATGGCGCGCATCGGCCACCTCGATCTCGCCTGCGGCCGCCGCAAACGACACCGCCTCGGCCGCGCCCAGCATGGCGCGCATGCCGGCCTGTGCCAGCGGCTGTTTGGCGAATGGCTGGAGCGCATCGCGGCACTTCGCCAGGAACAGCGCCTCGTGCGCCTTCTTCAGCGCATCGAGTTCGGGTGAGCCGGCAAGCGCGGCGCTGACTCCGGGCAGCTCGCGTCCCATGGCCATGACGCACTCAACGTAGGCGCCGGCAATCACTTTCGCCACGGCGCCGAGCGACTTGCCCGAGGCCTGCAGGGCCTGGTCCAGCAACGCGTGCTGCCGGTTGTCGTACTCCGCATACAGCACGCCCAGCAGGCCGGTGCGCGAGCCGAAGTGATCGTAGACCACGGGCTTGGTCACGCCCGCGCGCTCGGCGAGATGGCCCAGCGTGAGCGCATCCGTGCCTTCACCGCGCACGATGGCCCAGGCGACATCGATGAGCTGGCGCTGGCGTTCGTCCTTGGGCAGGCGCTTCTTCGCCGCCGCAGGCAGGGCCGCTTTCGAGGGATTGCTTGACATCTTTAATCTACCAAAGGTAACCTACTAGAAGTAACTTATGAATTCCAGCTACCAATGGTAGTTCAATTGCCCGCTCCAAGGACCCGCCATGCATGCCCTCATCGTCGTCAGCCATCCCGATTCCCAGTCCCTGACGCACGCCGTTGCCCAGGCGTTTGCCAAAGGCGTTGCCGCCTCGGGCGGACACAGCACAGAGATCGCCGACATCGCGGCCGAAGGCTTCGACCCGGCGTTCAATCAGCATGACCGCAGCGCCTACTTTCTCCAGGCCCCCCTGCCCTCGGATATCGTGCGCGAGCAGGCGCGGGTCGACCGCGCCGACGCGCTGGTACTCGTCTACCCGATCTATTGGTGGTCGTTTCCCGGACAGCTCAAGGGCTGGATAGACCGCGTGTTCACCAACGGCTGGGCCTACGAAGAGACGCCCGACGGCAAGCTGATCAAGCGTCTGGGCCACCTCGCGGTGCACCTCATAGGCATAGGCGGCGCCCACGCCCGCACGTATGACCGGCACGGCTACGCGCAGGCCATGCGCACGCAGATCGATCACGGCATCTTCGACTTCTGCGGCGCGCGTCTGGTTTCGTCGCAGTTCCTGCTCGACGTGAACGGACAGGCAGCCGCGTCGCATGTCGGCACGGCGCAAGCCCTTGGCGCTGCGGCCTTCACAAGCCGCACGCCGATCCTGGTCACCGAAGAAGCGCGCTGAGTTCTGGCCGTCAGGCCACGGCTGTATCCGCCACCTGCCTGAGCCAGCCCTCGAAATCCTGGGGCGCCAGCGGCCGCGAGAACAGATAGCCCTGGGCCACGGGATAGCCCTGTTCGCGCAGCAGCATGTTCTGTTCGGGGGTCTCCACGCCTTCGGCGACCACCGTCAGATGCAGGCTCTTGCCTATGCCCAGGATCGCGGCACTGAGCGCGCGCGCGGTTTCGTCGCTCTCGAGATCGGCGACGAAACTGCGATCGAGCTTGAGCTCGTTGACAGGCAGGCGGCGCAGATAGCTCAGGCTCGAATAACCGGTGCCGAAATCGTCCATCGCCAGCCGTATGCCATTGGCATGGACTTCGGCAATGGTCTTCATGGTGCTCGGGTTGGTGTCCAGAAGAATGCTTTCGGTCAGCTCCAGCGTCAGGTCCTGCGAAGTCAGCGAATTGATCTCCAGCGTGTCGGCGATCATGCGCGGCAGGTCGAGGTTGTGGAAGCTGGTGGGCGACAGGTTGACCGACACCGCGGGAACGGCCAGCCCTTGCGCGCGCCAGGCCGACAGCTGGCGGCAGGCTTCGCGCAGCGCCCAGTGGCCCAGGTCCGCGATCAGGCCGCACTCCTCCGCCAGCGGAATGAAACGCACCGGCGAAATCTCGCCCAGTTCGGGATGGGTCCAGCGCGCCAGCGCCTCGACGCCATAGAGCTTGCCGGTCTCCATGTCGACCTGGGGCTGGTAGTGCAGATGCAGCTGCCTGGTCTGGATCGCGCGGCGCAGCGCGGTTTCCAGCGCCAGGCGCTCCTGCGCGAGCTGGTTCATTTCGCTGCTGAAGAAGCTGAAGCAGCCGCGGCCGCTGCTCTTGGCCTGGTACATCGCCATGTCGGCGCGGTGCAGCAGCGTCTCCATGTCACGGCCGTCGTCGGGGAACATCGCAATGCCCACGCTCGCCGATGCGGCCAGCGCCACGCCGGCCACGGTGACCGGGCTGCCCAGCAACTGGAGCAGTCGCTCCACCATGTCCGTGGTCTGCTCCACATCGCTTTGCGGCAGCACCACCACGAACTCGTCTCCCGACAGCCGCCCGGCAATGTCGCTGGCGCGCAGATCCTGGCGCAGCCTGCCCGCGATCTGGCGCAGCAGCTCGTCGCCCGCGGGATGGCCCAGCGAATCGTTGACCTGCTTGAATCGATCGAGGTCGATGAACAGCACCGCGAGCTCTTCCTGGTTGCTCGTTGCCGTGGCAATCGCCTGGTCGGCCTTGGCCTGCAGCAGGCTGCGGTTGGGCAGGCCGGTGAGCCCGTCGTAGAAAGCCAGCTGGCGAATGCGCTGGCGCGTGCTCTCGCGCTCCAGCGCCAGCGCGCACAGATGCACGCAGGCGTCGACCATCAGCTGGTGGAACGTCTCCGCAGCCTGAACGCGCGGACTCTTGAAGTAGAAAGCAAAGGTGCCGACGACCCGCCCCTGGCTGTTGTGTATCGGCGTCGACCAGCAGGCCATGTAGCCCAGCGGCAGGATGCGGTGCTTGTGCTCGGCCCACAGCGCATCGGTGGCGATGTTGTCGACGCGCACCGTTTCGTTGCGCCAGGCCGCAGTGCCGCAGGAACCGCAAACCGGCCCTATCGGTACGCCGTCCAGCTGCCGCGCATAGTCGATGGGCAGGCTGGGGCCGACCAGCGACTGCAGCACGCCCTGCTCGCTGACGCCCAGGATGGACGCCGTGATTTCCGGGGCGATCTGCTCGACTTCATTGCATATCAGTTCCAGCACTTCCGACAACGGACTCTCGCGCACCATGGCCTCCAGAACGCGGTGCTGCAGCACCTCATGCATCTTCGCGCGCGTGATGTCGGTCAAGGTCGTGACGGTGTAGCTCCACCTGTCGCCATCCTCGGCGCCCACGGGGTTGCTGATGACCTTGGCCCAGTAGCGCCGCCCGTCCTTGCTGATCACGATGTCCTCGCGCTCCACCGATCCACCGCTGCGCAACGCTTCGCGGTACTTCTCCACGAAATCTTCATTGATCCGCGCAGCAAGCAAGGCAATGGGCGCCTTGCCGCGCACTTCATCGAGCGTCCAGCCGAACATCTGCGAGAAACCATCGTTGACATAGACAATGCGGGATTCGCTGTCGCTGATCACGACCGCCGTGCCGCTGGCATCGGCCACCAGCGACAGCCGCTGCAGATGCTCGGTCTGCGCCTGCTCGCGCTGCAGGCGCGCCGTGATGTCGGTGGCGATCTTCAGGATATTGCGCACCTTGCCCTGGGCATCGAGCACCGGCGTGTAGGTCGCTTCGAGCCAGCAGCTGCTGCCGTCGCTGCGCAGGCGCTCGGCCAGGCCGGTGCGGGCCTGGCCGTCGCGCAGCTGCGGCCAGAAATTGCGGTATTCGGTGCTGTTGGCAAACGCCTCGGTACAGAAGCTGCGGTGATGCCGTCCCACGGCCTCTTCGCGCGTGAATCCCAGAAGCGCCAGGAAATTGTCGTTGGCACGGCTCAACGACCCGTCGAGCTCGAACTCCGCAATCGCCATCACGCGGTCGAGCGCCGCCAACTGCGCCTGTTGCTGGGCAACCAGGCTGGTGTCTTCAGGGCATTCCAACATCTGCACTTCCTAGGATTCGAAAAAACTTCTCGTCCCTTGGATCGTCAATCGGGGACCACGCTGCTTGCCCCATATTGTTTCATGATGTGTCGGAACGACTTTCTGCGACAACCCCCGGTTGCACTCAGGCGCCGCTGCGGCCGATGAAGCGCAGGCCCACGCCGGGCTCGGTGATGATGTACTGCGGCGCGGCCGCATCGTCGCCCAGCTTGTGGCGCAGCTTGCCGACCAGGATGCGCAGATAGTGCGCATCTTCTTCGTGCGTCGGGCCCCACATTTCGCGCAGCAGCTGCGGCTGGGTCAGCAGGCGGCCCGGCTGCTGGGCGAGCAGCGACAGCAGCGCGAACTCCTTGCGCGTGAGCGCCACCTGCTGCCCCAGAAGATGCACTTCGCGCCGCGCCAGATCGATGCGCAGCATGCCATCGTCATAGACCGGCTGGGCCTCGCCCTGGCGGCTGGCGTTGCGCAGCAGCGCGCGTATGCGCGCCATCAGCTCCTCGATGCCGAACGGCTTGGTCACGTAGTCGTTGGCGCCCGCATCGAGCAGCGCGACTTTCTGGTCTTCGCTGGAGCGCACCGTGAGCACGATGACCGGAACGCGCGACCACTGGCGCAGTTCGCGCAGCACGTCCTGGCCGTCTCGGTCGGGCAGGCCCAGATCGAGGATCACCAGATCTGCGCCCTGCGTCGCGAGTATGGACAGGCCCTGCTCGCCGGTCTCGGCCAGCTGCGTGCCGTAGCCCTGCGAGCGCAGGCTGATGTCGACGAACTTGCGGATCTGCGGTTCGTCATCTATGACCAGCACGCGTGGCGCGGGTGTGGTCGGGGAGGCGTCATGGCCGGCGTTCATGGGGTGTTCTCCAGCAGAGGCTGTTCGCCCCAGGGCAAAGTCAGTCGAATGGTGGTGCCGCGCCCGCCGGGCCCGGGCAAGGCCTCGACCTGGCCCATGTGCGCGCCTATGATGCCCTGCACGATGGTCAGTCCCAGGCCCGTGCCCTGGCGCCCGCGGTCGCCGCGCTCGACGCTGTAGAACATGTCGAAGATGCGGCTGCGCTCGTCCTCGGGAATGCCCGGGCCGCTGTCGCAGACATCGATCTGCATCTGATCGCCCTCGGTGCGCCGCACGACGACGCGCAGCGGCTCGCCGCGCGGCGAGAACTTGGCGGCGTTCTCCATCACGTTGAACAGCGCTTGCTCGATCAGCGCGGGGTGCACATGGGCCAGCGGCAGGCCCGCGGGAATATCGATCTCCACGCGCGCATGCGCGACATAGCGCTGCAGCCGCCGCGAGGCCGAGCCCACGAGTTCGTCTATGCCTATCCAGTCGCGCGTGAGCGTCAGGCCCTGGTGGCCCAGGCGCGTCATGTCGAGCAGGTTCTGGATGTAGCGGTCCAGCCGTTCGCCTTCTAGGCGTATGGTCTCGAGCAATGTCTTTCGGTCTTCCTCTCCCATGTCCTTGCCGTAGCTCGCGAGGCTGTCGGCCGCGCCAATCATCGACGACAGCGGCGAGCGCAGATCATGCGACACCGACGACAGCAGCGCCGAGCGCAGCCGCTCGGTTTCACCGGTGACGCGCGCGATCTCGAGATCCGACACCAGGCGCGCGCGCAGCGCGGCCTGGGCGATGTCTTCGACCATGCTTTCGGCCAGGCGCCGTTGCTCGAACGTCAGCCGCGGCATGCCCGCGGGAAACTGCAGGCCCACGACGCCCAGGCTTTCCTGCTCCGAGCGCACGGGCAGGAACCACCAGGCCGAATGCGACAGCGTATCGGTGAAACGCCCGCTGGCCTGGGCGTGGCGCTGGGTCCAGTCGGCAGCGGCCCGGTCCTTCTCGCCCAGGCTCTGGGTCACGGCCTGCGGCCCGGCCTCGCCATTGATGCTGACCCAGGCCCTGGCCTGCAGCGTGGCCTCGAGCGCGCCGGCGCCGGCGGCAATCACCTGGCCCAGATCGGCGGCCTTGGACAGCTGCCGGCCCAGGTTCTGCATGGCCGTCGCATGGGTGTTAGCCGCGCGCAGCGCCACCACCTGCATGCGCAGGCGCGAGGCCAGCCGCCCGCCGATCAGCGCCGCGGCGAGAAACATCACCACCGTGATCACGCCGCGGTGGGCGCCGATGAACAGCGTGAAATGCGGCTCGATGAAAAAGAAGTCGTAGGCCAGAAAGCACAGCACCGCGGTCGCGAACGCCGTGATCATGCGCGTGCGTGAAGCCACCAGCAGCACCGCGATCAGAAACACCATCGACAGATCTTCGTGCCCCAGATAGCGCCGCCCCAGCGCCGCCACGCCGACGGCGCCGGCGGTCGCCAGCAGCACCAGCGCGCTCTCGCGCCGCGTCCAGCGCGCGCTGCTCCAATCGGGCAGGCGGCGCGCACGCTGGCGCGCCTGCGGCGTGCTGACGATGGTCAGTTCGTAGCGCGCGCCGCGCTGCAGCAATTGCTGCGTCAGCGTGCGGTTGAAGATGCGCGCGATCGGCCGCTCGCGCGTGCGGCCGATCACGATGGAGCGCGCGCCATGCGCCGCGGCCGCGTCGAGAATCGCCTGCGCGAGATCGGTGCCATGCAGGATCTCGGTGCTGCCGCCCAGGGTGCGCGCCAGCGCAAACGCCTTGTCGAGCTCCATCTGGCGCGCCTGCTCGTCGCGCATGGCGGAACTGCGCCCACTGGCGCTCTGGTTGGCATCGCTACTCTGCGCGACCGCCGACCTGCCGGTCTCCACGCTGACCACCGACCAGGGCGCGCCGCGGCGCTCGGCGATGCGACAGCCCGCGCGCACCAGGTATTCGGACTGCCCGCGGCCGTCGATCGCCACGAGCACATGGTGCTGTATCGACAGTCCGTCGAGACCGCGCGCCGCGCGGGTTTCGCGCAGGTCGGTGTCGACATGGTCGGCCACGGTCTGCATCGCGAGTTCGCGCAAGGCCGTGAGATTGGACGGCGAGAAGAACGCCTGCAGCGCCTGGCTCGCCTGCTCGGGCAGATACACCTTGCCCTGGTTGAGGCGCTCTATCAGTTCGCGCGGCGGCAGATCGACCAGCCGGATGTCGCGCAGGCGCTCGAACACCGCATCCGGTACCGTCTCGCTCACGCGTATGCCCGTGATCTGGTGCACCACATCGTTGAGGCTTTCGAGGTGCTGGATGTTGATGGTGGTGTAGACATCGATGCCCGCATCCAGCAACTCATCGACATCCTGCCAGCGCCGCTCATGCCGGCTGCCCGGCGCGTTGCGGTGGGCGAGTTCATCGACCAGCGCCACCGCGGGCCGGCGCGCGAGCAACGCATCGAGATCCATCTCCTCGAGCCAGCGCCCCTGGTACTCGATTCTCTTGCGCGGCAGCAACGGCAGCCCTTCGACCAGCGCCAGCGTCTCGCTGCGACCATGGGTCTCGACCATGCCTATGACCACGTCCTTGCCCTGGCGGTACAGCTCGCGCGCGCGCGTCAGCATCGCGTAGGTCTTGCCCACGCCTGGCGATGCGCCCAGGAAGACCGTGAGCCGGCCCGCGGCCTCGCGCCGCAGCGAGCCGATCAGTGCGTCCGCCTGCTGTGCATTTTCAAAGCCCATGGCGCTGCGTCTTCCTGCGATTCATGTTTCGATTTTCCATGCCTCAAGCCTACAGACTATTCCTGGCATGCACAGCCAGTTTGAGTGCCGACTTCGCCACGGTGGGCGAGACGATCAGCACGCGCCGGTCGTTGGCATTGCCCACGGCCAGCGCAAAGCCCAGCGCGGCGACGCCGGCCACGGCCATGCGCACCGGCAGCCGCTGGCTCGCGAGAAAGCCGCGCACCGCGGCCCAGCCTATCGCATTCGACGGAAAGCGCGCGCTGCAGACAGGCGGCGTCGCGCCCAGCACCACCACTTCGAACTGCTCGCGGCCCGCGGCCACGCCCACGCTCAGGCCGGCATTCATCGCGCGCTTTGCGCCGCAGCGGCCGCCATGCGGTCCAGCGCCAGATTGAGCGCCAGCACGTTCACGCGCGGCGCGCCAAACACGCCCCATTGGCGGTCTTCGGTGTGCTGCGCGACCAGCGCCTGCACCGCCTCGGAGGCCACGCCGCGCTCCCGCGCCACGCGCGCGATCTGGATTGCCGCGGCCTGCGGACTCACATGGGGATCGATGCCGCTGCCCGACTGCGTTACCAGATCGGAAGGCACGAGCGCGGGTGCCACGCCTTCGCGCTGCGCGGCTTCGGCGCGGGCCGCATCCAGGCGCGCGCGCAGTTCGGGCGAGGTGCGCGACTGGTTGCTGCCAGCGAGCGCCATGGGGTTGTAGCCCGCGGCCGAAGGGCGCGACTGGAAATAGCGCGCGCTGGTGAACGGCTGGGCGACCAGCGCCGAGCCGACCACGCGACCGTCGCGCTCGATCAGGCTGCCATTTGCCGGGGCCGGAAACAGCGCCTGGCCCAGACCTACGCCGGCCAGCGAGTAGAGAAAGCCGAAGCCGGCCAGCGTGATCACCGTCAGCCCGATCGCGCCGCGCAGCAGGCCCTTGTCGCACAGACCGGGGGTCTGCGGCTTGGCCGGGTGCAGGGAGACAGCGAGCGTGTCGCGGGAAAGTGTGGGAATGCTCATGGCAAAGACCTCAGAGAACAAAGAGCGTCGACAGCACGACGTCGATCAGCTTGATGGCGATGAACGGCAGAACGAGGCCGCCCAGGCCGTAGACCAGCATGTTGTTGCGCAGCAGCTCGGTCGCGCTCGCGGGCTTGAAGCGCACGCCTCTGAGCGCCAGCGGGATCAGCATGGGAATGATCACGGCATTGAAGATCAGCGCCGACAGCACCGCGCTTGACGGGCTGGACAGCTGCATCACGTTGAGCGCGGCCATCTGCGGGATGGCGACCGCGAACAGCGCGGGCAGGATGGCGAAGTACTTGGACACATCGTTGGCCAGCGAGAACGTGGTCAGCGCGCCGCGCGTGATCAGCTGCTGCTTGCCGATCTCGACCACGGCCAGCAGCTTGGTCGGATCGGAGTCCAGATCCACCATGTTGCCCGCCTCCTTGGCCGCCTGCGTGCCCGAATTCATCGCCAGCCCGATGTCGGCCTGGGCCAGCGCCGGCGCGTCGTTCGTGCCGTCGCCGACCATGGCCACGAGCCGGCCTTCTGCCTGCTCGGCGCGTATGCGCGCCAGCTTGTCTTCAGGCCGGGCTTCGGCGATGTAGTCGTCGACGCCGGCTTCGGCCGCGATATGCGCGGCGGTGAGCTTGTTGTCGCCGGTGATCATCACGGTCTTGATGCCCATCTCGCGCAGCCGCGCGAAGCGCTCCTTGATGCCATGCTTGATCACGTCCGACAGCGCGATCACGCCCAGCACATGCCGGCCGTCGCTGACCACCAGCGGCGTCGCGCCGGTGCGCGCGACCTGGGCGACGCGCGCCTCGAGTTCGGCCGGCACCTGGCCGCCCTGCGCCTGCACATGGGCGCTGATCGCGTCCAGCGATCCCTTGCGTATCACGCGCTCGCCAGGCAGGTCCACACCCGACATGCGGCTGTGGGCCGAGAACGGCACGAAGTGCGCGTTTTCGGGCTCGACGATCTGCTCGCCTTTCTCGCGCGCCAGCCGCACCACCGACTTGCCTTCGGGCGTGGGATCGGCCAGAGAGGCCAGCAGCGCGGCCTGGCGCAGCTGCGCCGCGTCCACGCCGGCAAGCGCATGAAAGGCCGTGGCCTGGCGGTCGCCATGCGTGATGGTGCCGGTCTTGTCGAGCAGCAGCACATCGACGTCGCCCGCGACTTCGACGGCCTTGCCCGACTTGGCCAGCACATTGGCCTTGAGCGCGCGGTTCATGCCCGCGATGCCTATCGCCGGCAGCAGCCCGCCTATGGTCGTGGGAATCAGGCACACCAGCAGCGCGATCAGCAGCACCAGATTGACTTCGACTCCGACGAAGCCGCCGATGAACGGCAGCGTCACGACCACGATGGCGAAAGTCAGCGTCATCACCATCAGCAGGATGCCCAGCGCGATCTCGTTGGGCGTCTTCTGCCGGTTCGAACCTTCGACCAGCGCGATCATGCGGTCCAGAAAGCTGTGGCCGGGCTCGGCCGTGATACGCACCACGATGCGGTCCGACAGCACCTTGGTGCCGCCGATCACGCCCGAGCGGTCGGTGCCGGCTTCACGCAGCACGGGCGCCGATTCACCGGTCACGGCCGCTTCGTTGATGGTCGCCAGGCCCTGCTCGATCTCGCCGTCGGCGGGCACCAGCTGGCCGGCTTCGACCAGCACCAGATCGCCGGGACGCAGTTCGGACGCGGGCACGGTGGTCTCCTGCCCCTGGCCGTCGACACGCCGTGCCATCAGGTCCTTGCGCGCGCTGCGCAGCGACGCGGCCTGGCCGCGGCCGCGCGATTCCGCCACGGCTTCGGCATAGTTGCCGAACAGCACGGTGACAAACAGGATGGCAGTCACGGCCCAGCCAAAGCCCGGCGCCGACAGGCCGGCGAGCGTGGCGCCGGCCGTCAGCAGCGTGCCGGCCCAGACCACGGCCATCACCGGGTTGCGCACGATGTGCTGCGGCGCGAGCTTGACAAAGGCCTCGACCAGCGCTCTTTGATGGCCCGGGGTGGATTGGTTTGCGGTATTCATGGAATTTCTTTCAACGTGCGAGCAACTGCATCAATGCGAGGTGGTCGGCAACGGGCCCGAGCACCAGCACCGGCATGAACTGCAGCAGCGTGAGAATGACGACGATGCCGATCAGCGTGAGCGCGAAGGTGGGCGTTTCCACCTGCAGGCTGCCCGCGCTTTCGGGCGCGCGGCGCTTGCGCGCCAGCATCGCGGCGATGGCCAGCGGAATCAGCAGCGCGGGGTAGCGGCCCGCGGCCAGCACGATCGCGCAGGACACGTTCCACCAGGGCGTGGCGTCGCCCAGCCCCTCGAAGCCCGAGCCGTTGTTGGCGAATGCCGAGACATACTCGTAGAACACCTGGCTGATGCCGTGAAAGCCCGGGTTCGAATTGCCCGTCAGGCTGGGAATCGCCAACGTGACCGCGGTGAAACCCAGGATCACCAGCGGCTGCCAGAGCACCAGCACCGCCAGCAGCTTGACTTCAGGCGCTTCGATCTTGCGGCCGAACAGTTCGGGCGTGCGGCCCGTCATCAGCCCGGCGATGAACACGCCCAGCATCAGATAGACGATGAACTGCTGCAACCCGCAGCCCACGCCGCCCCAGATCGCATTGATCAGCATGTTGGACATCGCCACCAGGCCCGTGAGCGGCGCCGCCGAGTCGAGCATCAGATTGACCGAGCCGTTGTTGACCTGGGTGGTCGACGCGGCCCACAGCGCCGAAACTTCGGCGCCCAGGCGTACTTCCTTGCCTTCCATCAGCGCGATGTCCGCAGCGCTGGCCGAATACGCTTCCGACCACAGCGCCAGCCCCGACGAGATCACCGACATGCACAGCATGGTGCCGAACACCATGGCGCCAAACCGGCGCCGCCCGGTGAACGGGCCGATCATGAAGATGATGGAAACCGGAATCAGCGCAATCGCCAGCAGCTGCAGGAAGTTCGACAGCGGCGTGGGGTTCTCCAGCGCCACCGTGCTGTTGGGACCGTACCAGCCGCCGCCATTGCTGCCCAGCTGCTTGATCGCCACCATGGGGGCGACCGGACCCAGCGGAATCTTCTGTTCGCGGAAATCGGCCGTGGCATCGACGGGACTGGCGACGGGTCCGGCCGCCAGCGTCGCGGGAACGCCCTGCCAGGTGAGCAGCAGCGACAGCACCAGGCACAGCGGCAGCACGAAGCGCAGCGTGGCGCGCACCACGTCGGCCCAGAAATTGCCGACATCGATGGCCTGCGCCTCGCCTTCGGCACGCTGCGCCGTCTGCGCCGTCTGCGCCTGGCACCCGCCGAACAGCCCGCGCAAGGTGGCGACGACCACCGCCAGGCCCATCACCGGCGTGACGACCTGCAGGCCGACAATGCCGGTCATCTGCGACAGGTAGGAAAGCTGCGCCTGGCCGGAATAATGCTGCTGGTTGGTGTTCGTGAGGAACGACACCATGGTGTGCAGCGCCAGGTCCCAGCTCATGTTGGGAATGCCGTCGGGATTGAGCGGCAGCCAGGCCTGGGTCATGAAGATCGTCCAGACCGCCAGCGCCAGCAGCAGATTGCTCAGCAGGAAGGCGCCCGCGTAGCCGCGCCACCCCATGCCGGTCTCGGGGCGCGTGCCCAGCAGGGCATAGAGCGGGCGTTCGAGCCAGCCGAACAGCCGGTCGCCGCGCATGGGAGCGCCGCGCATCACGGCCGCGAGGTAATGGCCCAGCGGCCAGCCCAGTGCGACCAGCAGCGCGAGAAGTATGCCGAATTCAATCATGATGCAAGGCTCCGTAGATAGCCGAGAAACGAAGAAACGTATTGCATGGCGCGGTCCTCAGAAAGCGGCCTGCAGCGCGAACTCCGCGCGGCTGCCGGCCATGCCGGGAAACAGGCGCCGCGCGGCGCCGTCGGTCGCATGCAGGGTCAGGCGGGCTTCGAACGGCGCCTTGAAAGCCCAGACCAGGCCGAGCGCGCCATGGGAGTAGCTGTCCGCATAGCGGCCGTCGAGCAGGTAGCGCGCGACGCTGGCCTCGAGCCGCCACTGCGCGCTGATCGGTGCGCGCGCGCCGAGCAGCACATAGGTGCCGCGCATTGCGCTGGCCATCGCATTGTCGGAATGTCCCAGCGCCAGCCAGTAGTTGTCGCGCCAGGTGGCGCTGGCGTTCAGTTCGTTCCAGTTCAGCCGCGCATTCGCCGATGGGTATTGGTAGCGCAGCAAGTACAGATCAAGCGCCCAATCCGTGGACACCTTGCCGCTCCAGCCCGCGGCCAGATCGAACTCCGAACGCGCGCCGTTGTCGGGCGCGAACTTGACGCCCGAACCCCAGATGGAGGCGTAGAAACCCGAGTCGTGGGCGTACCTGAAACCACCTTGTAACGCCGGATCTGCCCGCGTCTGCGACGAGCCGCGCCAGACATAGTCGGATGTCAGCGCCACATTGCCCGAGAACTGGGCGCGCGCCTGGCCCGATATCGCGCACAGCACCAACGCCGTGGAAAGAGCCGCAATCCCTCGAATATTTTTGGTATCGAAACGCATAGAAATTCTTCGAATCTTGATGGCGAAATAGCCATGTCCAAGTATTCGCGCAGCCCGCGTAAAATCTCTATGCCGACAAAGCCCCGGCACATAAATTCGGCGTAAATTCTCCAGCACGCCGCGCTTGGCGGCGTTGGCCTACAGAGGGATAGTCGACGAATTTACGCCGAATTTACGCCCTTCCACATCCCTCTGGGCTAAGCTCGCGGCATGCAATCGATCAGGGCGTTTTCATGCACTATGTAGTCCATGATGTGATTTTCATTACCTTCGTGGTGATATTGTTTTTGGCATTATTTCGAACCGGGCAGAAAATACTGCAATGGTTGGAAAATCAGAAAAACCAAACAGCACAATCCCGCCCTCAGCCCCAGGCTCCCGGTATCAAGAACCTGCCGCGGTAATCGCGCCGCGGCTTTCGGCCTGAGCGCATTCGAGCAGGCTGCGCACCCAGCGTATGCGCGTCGAAGTGTTGAGCCACAGCAGGCCCAGTTCGCGCACCGGGCTCAGCGGGCTGTAGCCCAGGCCGTGGCCGTGCGGCAGCGGCGGCAGATCCAGCGCACAGATGGGGCGCTGGCTCGTGAGCGCCTGGCCTATGTCCGGCACCAGCCCCACGCCCAGGCCCTGCTCCACCATCATCGCCACCGCCAGCACTGAATTGAGTTCCAGCCGTTCGCGCGGCGCTATGCCCAGCGCCTTGAGATAGCGGTCGGCAAGCTTGCCGCCCGCCAGCTCGCGGTCATAACGCACCAGCGGCCGCGTGCGCAGCAGCTGCAGCGGGTCCTGTGCGGCATCCGCGTGCGGCACCAGCAGCACCAGCGGCTCCTGGCGCAGGCCGGTCCAGCTCACGGTCTTGGGCAGATCGAACGAAGGCTTGAGGCACAGTGCCGCATCCAGCGTCGACTGCAACAGCGCGGTGTACAGATCGGGCGTCAGCCCCACGCGCACCGTCACGCGCACGCTCTCGTGGCGCGCGACAAACGCCTGCATCACACCGGGCAGAAAACCATGCAGTGCGGTGTTGACCGTGCCCAGCCGCAACTCGCCATGGTCGGTATCGCTGGCCACCCATTCGCGCAGTTGATCGCAGTCCTGCACCAGCTGCTTGCCGCGCTCGAACAGCCGTTCGCCCGCGGCCGTGGGTCGCACGCTGCGGCCATGGCGCACCAGCAGCGCCACGCCCAGCACCTGCTCCAGGCCGCGCATCTGCTGGGCCACGGCAGCCGGGCTGATGTCGAGCTGGCGCGCGGCTTCGGACATCGATCCGCTTTCAATGACCTTCAAGAAATTCTGAATGTATTTGGTGTCCATGTCGCACATTTTCTTTCAATAAAAGAAAGCGGCAATGGCTTGGACGCAGTTGCAGGCTCGCCGACACTGGCGTCAAGCCGAGGCCATGCCCGGACTCACCGACAAAAACCAGGAGACTTTCATGCGATCCATCGATGCCAACGCCTTCCCTCATTCGTCGCGCCGCGCCTGGCTGCAGGCCGCGGGCGCCCTGGCTGCCGTCGCGGCCCTGCCTGCCTGGGCGCAAGGCCGCGCCAAGGGCGGCGGCCGGCTGGTCGTGCCGTTCGCGCCCGGCGGCGGCAACGATGTGTTTGCGCGCCAGATGACGCATGGCCTGCAGGAGATGTTCGGCTACAACATGATTGTCGAGAACAAGGCCGGCGCGGGCGGCAATCTGGGCACCGAAATGGTGGTGCGCGCCGCGCCCGAAAGCGAGACCTATCTGCTGGGCCATACCGGCACGGTGTCGATCAATCCCGTGCTCTACAAGGGCCTGAAGTTCAACGCCGCCACCGACCTGCAGCCGGTCGCGATGTTCGCGTCGTCGGCGCTGCTGCTGGTGGTGCCCGAAAGCTCGCCGATACGCTCGGTGGCCCAGCTGGTGCAGGCCTTGCGCAGCCGCGGCCTGCAGATGAACTACGCGTCCAGCGGCGCGGGCACGGGCGGCCATCTGACCGGCGAGATGCTCACCCACATGCTGGGCGTCAAGGCCACGCATGTGCCCTATAAAGGCACGGCGCCGTCGCTCACCGATGTCGCCGGCGGCCTGGTCGACTTCAGCTTCAGCGTGATTCCCGCGGCCCAGGCCCTGGTCAAGGCCGGCAAGCTGCGCGCGCTGGCGATCAGCGGCGCCCAGCGCCATGCCCAGCTGCCCGACGTGCCCACGGTGGCCGAATCCGGCGTGCCCGAGCTTGCCCAGTTCGAAAGCTCGCTGACCTACGGCCTGCTCGCGCCCAAGGGCACGCCGGCCGCGCAGGTGAACAAGCTCGCCAAGGAAGTGCTTGCGGTTGCGGCCCTGCCCGCTTTCCAGTCCAAGCTGGGCGTCGAAGGCGCGGTGCCGCTGCTCGGCGATGCCAGGGCCTACGCCAAGAAGATCCAGCAGGAAAGCGCCAAGTGGGCGGCCGTGATCAAGGCCTCGGGCGCCTCGGCTTGAATCCATGATGTCCTTGATGCACGCCTACCTGCGGCCGCAGGATGCCGACACGCTGTTCACCGATGGCCAGTGGATAGAGGCCATGCTGCGCTTCGAGTCCGCGCTGGCCCAGTCCCAGGCCGAATGCGGCGTCATTCCCGAGGCCGCCGCCGAAGCGATAGCCCAGGCCTGCGCCACGGTGGAGATAGACGCCCAGGCGCTGGCCGCGCGTGCGCATTGCAGCGGCGCCATGGGCATGGCCATACTGCAACCCGTGCAGCAATGGCTGCGCAGCCACCGGCCCGAAGGGCTGGACTGGCTGCACTGGGGCTCGACCACCCAGGACGTGGTCGACACCGCGCATGCGCTGCTCACGCGCCAGGCGCTGCAAAGCCTGCTGGCCGAACTGCAGGGTCTGCAGCAGGGCCTGGTCGCCTTGGCCGAACGCCATGCGGCCACGCCCATGCTCGCGCGCAGCCTGATGCAGCCCGCCCAGGTCACGAGCTTCGGCTTCAAGTGCGCGCAATCGGCCGCGGCGCTGCAGCGTTCGCGCGCGCAGCTGCAGGCGCTGGCCGCGCAGGCGCTGTGCGTGCAGCTCGGCGGCGCGGTGGGCAACCGCGCGACGCTGGGCGCCGCGGCGGCGGCCGTGGAGCAGGCGCTGGCGCGCCGGCTGGGCCTGCAGGCCTGCGGCTACAGCTGGCATACGCAGCGCGATGCCTGGCTGCGCCTGGCAATGGAAGTCGCGGTCTGCGGCGGCAGCCTGGCCAAGCTCGCCAAGGACTGGTCGCTGATGTCGCAATACGAAGTCGGCGAACTGCATGAAGCGCCGCGCGGCAGCACGTCGAGCGCCATGCCGCACAAGCGCAATCCCGTGCATTGCATGCAGGCCGTGGCCCAGACCCAGCCCGTGCCCCAGCTCGCCGCCACGCTGCTGGCCTGCATGGCCCAGGCCCATGAACGCGGTCTGGGTGAATGGCAGGCCGAAGTCGCGCATGCGGCCACGCTGTGGCGCCATGTGCATGCGGCCGCGGCGGCGCTGCGCAGCGCGGCCCAAGGCCTGCAGGTCGATAGCGCGCGCATGCAGCAGCACCTGGACGGCCTGCAGGGCGTGGTGTATTCCGAGGCCCTGGCCCAGGTGCTCGCGCCGGTGCTGGGCAAGCCCGCGGCCCAGGCCGCCGTGGCCGAATGCGCGGCCCAGGCCTTGGCGCTGGCCCAGCCGCTGCACCTGCTGCTGGGCCAATGGCTGCAGCAGCAGCACGGCACGGTCGAACCGCAACTCGCGCTTGCGCTCGCCGCTGCCGCCGACCCCCAACAAGCCGTGCAGGCCTCGGCCCAGGGTTGCCGGGATCTGCTGGCCATGATCCACACCACCACCGCCAAGGAGCCCGCCCATGCCCATCCATGAAGACAGCCTGCGCCAAGGCCTGCACAACCGCCGCCGCGTGCTCGGCGAAGCCTGGGTCGCCCAGTCGGTGGAGAACGCCAATGCGCTCAACGTCGAGTTCCAGCGCATGATCACCAGCTATGCCTGGGACGGCATCTGGAGCCGCCCGGGCCTGGAGCGCCGCACGCGCCGCATCATGGTGCTGGCGATCACCGCGGCCATGGGCCGCTGGGAAGAGTTCGAGCTGCATATCCGCACCGGCCTGCTCGCCGATCCCGCCGACCCCGAGGCCGCGGCGCTCGACCTGGCAACCATCCAGGAAGTGCTGCTGCAGACCGCGGTCTACGCGGGCGTGCCGGCCGGCAACACCGGCATGGCGATGGTGATGAAGGTGCTGCGCGAGCTGGACCTGGTTCCGCCCAAGGCCGATTTCTTCGCCGCAGCGCCCGCTGCGGCGCGCTGACGTTCAGGCCGCGCCCGCGTCCTCGGTGCGCAGCGCGTAAAGCGCGTAGAACGGAACGCCGAACAGCGCGCGAAAGCCCGGGCCCATCAGGCTGTAAGGCAGGCCATAGCTTTCCATGACGCTGAACGTCTCGGCCAGGCGCAGCCGTTCATGGGCCTGCGTCAGCTCCGACAGCCGCCGCGGCCCCCAATGGAACTCGGCCGCGGTGTGCTTGACCGAAGGGTGCTGTTTCGCGCGCCCTATGGCAAGCCAGCACATCACATCGAACGCAAACCACGAGCCCGCGGGCGCGCGTTCGCCGAACGTGCGGAAGATGGCTTGCACCTCGGCGGGCTGCAGATACATCAGCACGCCTTCGCAGAACAGAAACACCGGCGCGCCGGTGGGCGTGGCCGGCAGGCCCAGCCGGTCCCACCAGTCGGGCGCCGTGAGGTCCAGCGGCAGCACGGCGTGGCGCTCGCCAGTCACCGGCAGCAGCGCGCGCCGGATCTCCAGCACTTCTGGCAGATCCGCGTCCGTCATGCGCGCCTGGCCGTTGTCGAGCCAATGGAAATAATTCGACAGGCCGCAGCCCAGGTTGACGACATGGCCGTCCGGATTGGCCTGCAGAAACTGCGCCGCCAGCGCCCGAAAGCGCTGCGTGCGCGCCAGCACGCCGTAGACGCTGTGCCGGTCGCGCAGCCACTCCAGCCCGTCGTCGCCCAGTGCCTTGAGAATGCGCGCCGCATCCGCGTCGCCCAGCGCCAGCGCCGGGAACATCGCGTCGCCGAACGCACGCGCGGCCAGCGGAATGCGCAGCGTCGACGGCACGGCCGACAGCGGTGCGTAATGCAAGGGTGTTGCTGGAATGTCGAGTTCTCGGTCCATATTCACCTCCGGAAAATCACGCCACGCACGCCTGGCGATCTCTGAGGGAACGAACCGTTGTGTCGCCTGCGCACGGAACAGGGAAATGATATGGCATCGCGGAAAAAAAGCATGGCTGGCCGGCGAACCGATGGCTAGCAAAAACGACCTTGGAGACGGTGAAGTCTCGGATCGCCCCACGATGAAACGGGTGCAAAGCGCGGGTTGCGCTGTGCAATGGAATGAATCATAACCTCATTGAGAATGAATATCATTCAATGACCTTGCGCTGCGCAAGGGTCTATGCCGCCAGGTAGCTTGGCCAGGGCGGATGCGATGGCCGCAGCGCCCGGCCTCAGCCTGCCGCCCCGGGAAACTGCGGAAAGCCCATGCCCAATGCGGTCGGCGCGCTGCGGTACAACTCGTCCACCAGCTTCTTCACGCTGGCGATGTACCAGCCGTCGTCATTGAGCCGGTGGCACATGATGATCGGCGACGTCGCCTGGAGGTCGGCAATCGGCCGGTAGCGCAGATCGGCGCGGAACGTCGCCGATGCCGGGATGATGCATACGCCCGCCTCGGACGCGACCAGGCCCAGCGCCGTCTGCAGTTCGTTGACTTCGATGATCTCGGCGGGCCGCACGCCGCAGCCCTCGATCAGCGCCAATATCTGGTCCGCAAAGCTCGGCCGGGGATTCTTTGGATAGACGATGAGCTTCTGGTCCGCAAGCTCCGCCAGCCACATCGGCTGCGGCGGCTTCGCCGTGCACGGGGTCGTCGCGGGCATGGCCAGCACCAGCCGCTCCTCGCGCAGCACGATGCGCGCCACGGCGCTGTCGTTGGCGCCGATGCGGCCGAAGCCCAGGTCGATGCGCCCCGTGCGCAGCGCCTCGACCTGCTGGATGGACGACAGCTCCACCAGCCGGATATCCAGCTTGGGGTGCTGCTGGCGCAGCTTGCGCAGCAGGATGGGCACGCCGCCATACAGCGTGGAAGGCACGAAGCCTATCGACAGCGTGCCCTGCTGGTTCAGGCCCAGCCGCCGGGTCTCGGCGGCCATCTGGTCGATGCGGTTGAGCACCTGGACCGCCTGCTCGAAAAGAAAGCGTCCGGCCTCGGTCAGGCGCAGCGGGCGGCTGTTGCGCAGCAGCAGCGGCACGCCCAGCTCCTCCTCCAGCAGCTGGATCTGGCGGCCCAGCGGCGGCTGCGCCATGTGCAGCTGTTCAGCGGCGCGCGTGAAGTTGCGCTCGCGTGCCACGGCGACGAAATACTTTAATTGCCTCAAATCCATAAGGGAAAACCATAGAAGGTCTGTTTTACGCCATCAGCCGATATACGTCAGCAACTTAGCGCGCAACTATACCTTCAGGGTTTCAAACGAGACCAAAGAAATACTGGATTTACGCAGTATCTGCGCATCCAATGCAGGCTATGCCAGCCGCCCTGCCCGGCCCCAGCGACTGCCCCACGACAGGCGCGCACCAGCCGTCGAAGCCGGCGCGCTGCGGGGCCCGGGGCAAGGCACTGCCATGGGCGGCCTGAAAGCCTTGCGGCCTGCCTTTTCATCATTCTTCAAGGAGCCACGATGAGCGTACGTATTTTCGACACCCCTGATGTGCAGGACTTCCTCAAGACGATTGCCGGCCTGGGGATCGACGGCGGCAATCCGCGCACCAAGCAAATCATGCACCGCATCGTGAGCGATCTGTTCAAGATCATCGAGGATCTGGACATCACGCCCGACGAGTACTGGGCCGCGGTCGCCTACCTGAACTTCCTGGGCGCGCGCGGCGAGGCCGGGCTGCTGTCGCCCGGCCTGGGCGTGGACCGTTTCCTCGACATGCGCATGGACGCCCAGGACGCGGCCGACGGCGTCGAGAACGGCACGCCGCGCACCATCGAAGGCCCGCTCTATGTGGTCGGCGCCCCGGTGTTGCAGGGCCATGCCAAGCTCGACGACGACAGCGACCGCAACGGCCACCCGCTGATCATGCAGGGCACGGTCTACGGCGCCGACGGCCAGCCGCTGCCGGGCGCGCAGGTCGAGGTCTGGCATGCCAACACCAAGGGCTTCTATTCGCACTTCGACCCGACGGGCGAACAGGCCCCGTTCAACATGCGCCGCACCATCATCGCGGATGACAAGGGCCACTACAGCTTCGAGAGCATCGTGCCCAAGGGCTATGGCTGCCCGCCCGATGGCGCGACGCAGGCGCTGCTCAACCAGCTCGGCCGCCACGGCAACCGCCCCGCGCACATCCACTTCTTCGTCACCGCCGACGGTCACCGCAAGCTGACGACGCAGATCAACATCGACGGCGATCCGCTGGTCTACGACGACTTCGCCTACGCCACGCGCGACGGCCTGGTGCCGCCGCTGGTCGAGCGCACCGATGCCGACAGCATTGCCGCCTGGGGCCAGAAGGGGGCATTTGCCGAGATCGTTTTCGACATCCACCTCTCCGAGCTGGTCAACGGCGTCGACAACCAGATCGTCGAGCGCGCGCGCTCCGCCGCCTGACGGCGCCGGCCAGGGAGTAGCGACTTGCCGCGCGCCGATATCTTCGACCAGGTCGAACACGCTGTCCTGCCCGTGCTGCCCGGCCGGGCGCACGAGCTCGCGCGCCTGCGCGCCTTGCACGAGCAGGAGGGGCTGAGCACGGTCACCGTGATCGGCAAATACAACCACGGCAAGAGCCGGCTGCTCAACGAACTGCTGGGCGAGGACCGGTTTGCGGTGGCAGACAGGCGCGAGACCACGCAGCTGAGCGTCCATGTGAAGGACCGCGTGCGCTGGCTGGACGCGCCCGGCCTCGACGCCGATGTGGACCAGGCCGACGACCGCTTTGCCCGGCAGGCTGCGTGGCAGCAATCCGACATCCGTCTGTTCGTGCATTCAGCCAAGGAAGGCGAGCTCGATGGCCGCGAGCGCCGCCTGCTGCACAAGCTGAGCGCCGATGCCGACGCCACGCGGCGCCAGACCCTGCTGGTGGTCTCCCAGGTCGACCAGGCGGGTGACGACGCGCAATTGCACCAGGTGCTGGGCGCGATCGGCCAGCAGGCACCGGGCATGGCGCTGCATGCCGCGTCCGCCACGCGCCATCGCCAGGGCATAGAGGGCGGCAAGCAGTTGCTGATCGAGCGCAGCGGCATTCCGGCGCTGCGCGCTGCGCTGGCCCGGGCGCTTGGCCAGGTGCCGCAGGCGCGCGCGCATGAATCGGCGCAAATGAAAAGCGCCATGCACCAGGAGCTGCTGCAGCGCCAGGCCGCGCTGCGCGCGCAGTGCACCGGCCTGCAGCAGCAGCAGGCACAGCAGCGCCGGCAGTTCGACCTCGACCTGGACGCGGTCTTCGACCAGGCCAGGCAGGATCTGGCCGAGGTGATGTCCACGCCCGGCCCGGATCTGGCGCTGCAGCCCGACACCGCAGCCGACAGGTTCCGGCTCACCACGGGCCGGCTGGAGCGCGCACGCCTGCAGGTCGCCTACTCCAAGGTCTGCATCCAGCTCAACGCGGCCTTGACGCGGCACGGCGCCATAGAACTGCCCACGGCCCAGCACACCGCGGCACGCAGCCTCAACAGCGTGATGGTCGCAGTGCTGGGCGTCTCGGTGAAATACCGCGAGGACCTGCAGCGCATGTTCTACCAGGACGCGGGCCGCGATGCACTGCAGCGCGACTTCGCGCGTTATTACGAGATTTCAGCCGACCGGCAGGCGCTGGCCGCGCGCATCGACGCAGTCCGCGACCAGCTCGCGGCGGCGCAGACGGCGCAGCAGGCGCTGCAGACGCTGGACCAGCTGGAAATCCGGGCATGAGCGGCCTGGACCATGAGCAGCAGTTCATGGCGGGCATCGAGGCCCTTCAATGGGAGGCCGGCGATGTGCAGGCCACTGTGCAGGCGCTCGATGACTGGCTGGACCGGCTGAGCGCGCTCCTGCTTGCCGGCCCCTTGCGCTGGCCCGGTCTGCAGGACGGGCATGCACTGGCCGTGGCCGCCCACGCCGTTCATGCACGCCTGCAGCAGGACGTGACCGACTGGCATGGCCGGCGCCAGGACCTGGGCGCCACGCAGGCGCTGGCCGAGCTGCTCGGGCACAGCGCCATCTTCCTGGTGTTCGGCAAGTTCAATGCGGGCAAGAGTTCGCTGTGCAACTTTGTCGCCGATCGCTTCGCGGCGCGCGGCCATGCGGTGGAGTACTTCTGCATCGAGGCCGGGCGCATGGTGGCGCTGCCCGGAGCGCGCTTGCAGGAGGGTTCGACCGAAACCACGGCCACGCTGCAGGGCGTGCGCCTGGGGCGCAAGCTGGTGCTGTTCGACACGCCAGGCCTGCACTCGGCCACGCCGCAAAACGCCGCGCTGACGCAGCGCTTCACCGACAGCGCCGATGCCGTGCTGTGGCTCACCAGCTCGGCTTCGCCGGGCCAGGTCCAGGAGCTCGACGAACTGGCACGCGAGCTGCACCGCGGCAAGCCGCTGCAGCCGGTGCTCACGCGCAGCGACTTCTTCGAAGAGGACGAAGTCGCGGGCGAAATCGTCAGGGTGCTGCGCAACAAGACTCCGGGCAACCGCGCGCTGCAGGAGGCCGATGTGCGCCAGCGCGGCCGGGACAAGCTGGCGCAGCTGGGCGTGCCGCCGGCGCTGCTGCTGGCGCCCGTGTCCGTGTCGGTCTACGCGGCGCGCGCCCCGCAGCCGACCGCTCAGGCGCTGGGCGCGGCGGGCTTCGATCGCCTGTGGACGGCGCTGCAGCAGATCGTCGGCCAGGCCCAGGGCTACAAGCAGCGCAAAGCCGCCGAAATCGTGCTGCACCATGCCGAGGAATGCGTGCTGCAGAGCCTGGCACGTGGCGCTGCGCCGCTGCTGGCCGCGCTGCAGCAGGCCATCGCTGCGGAGCGCGCCGGCCTGGCCGGCAGGCAGGCCGCGCTCATCACCCAGGTTTGGCGCAGCGTGATCCCGGCGCTGCCCGAACTGCTCGAACGCCATGCCGAATCGGGCGATGCGCGCGCCGTGTGCGCCCAGGCCCAGTGCCTGCTCGAAGCTGCCTTCGCCCAGGCCGCGCCGCGCGCGCTTGCGGGTTATGGCGGCGCGGCGGCGCTCGCGGCGCCGCTGCAGCTGGGCGAGAACGCGCGCTATGAGCGCATCGGTGAAGGGCGCGCCGCGGTGATCGATCCGACGCCACTGCACGCCGCGCTGGAGCAGGCCATCCATGCCTGGCTGTCGGAGTCCGCAGCGCAGGCGCTGCAGCCTTGCCAGCTGGCCCTCGACGCGCTCGAAGCCAGCCTGCAGAAACTGCAGGCCGACCTGGACGCGCGGCGCGCGGCGCTTGCGACCATCAAGGCCAGGCTGCGCTCCAGCACGCAGCCGGCGCATTGACGCCGGCAGGCCGCCTCAGGCGCGCAGCGCGACGCTGCGCTCGCCCAGCGGGTGGTAGCCGCGGTTGAAATACGCCAGGCCCTGCGCGTCCTGATCGCCGATGCGCATCGCCTGCAGCTCGGCGAAGAAGATGCTGTGCGAGCCGACTTCATGCACCTGGATGATCTCGCCGTCGAAGCTGACCAGCGCGCCGTCGAGCGCCGGTGCGCCGGTCTGCAGCCGGCGCCACGGCGCCTGGTCGAAGCGCTGCGCCATCGTCACATCGCGATTGGCGAACAGCGCCGACAGCGCCTGCTGGTCCGCGGCCAGCACGTTGACGCAAAGCACCTTGTTCTCCACGAAGAAACGGTGGGCGAAGGACGCGCGATTCATGCAGACCAGCAACGTGGGCGGCTGGTCGGTGACGCTGCAGACCGCGGAGGCGGTGAAGCCGGCGGGGCCGGCGGCGCCGTCGGTGGTGATGACGTTCACGGCGCCGGCCAGCCGGGCCATGCCGTCGCGGAAATCGGCAAGCGCGATCATGCTGCGGCTCCTCGGATGCCGGGCGCGATGCGCGGGAATGTGCAGGTGGTCATGTCTTGTCCCGTCTCAGCGCATGAAGATGCCGCCGTTGATGTCCCAGGCCGCGCCCGTGGCGAAATCCGCCTCGGGCGAGGCCAGCTGTACGACCAGCCCGGCCACGAATCGCGGATTGCCCAGCTTGCGCACCGGAATGGCCTCGACCAGCCGCGCCAGGCGCTGCGGCGGCACGGCCGCGTGCACCGAGGGCAGGTCCATGGGGCCGGGAGCGACCGCATTCACCGTCACGCCCCGGGAGGCCAGCTCGCGCGCGAAGATCTTGGTCAGCGTGAGAATGCCCGACTTGGACGACGCATAATGGGCACCGGAGGCCGTGCCGCCGTTCTGGCCGGCCAGCGAGGCGACGTTGATCATCCGGCCGTAGCCGGCCTGCGCCAGCGCGGCGCCGAACACCTGGCAGCCCAGGAAGGTGCCGCGCAAATTGACGCGCAGCACCATGTCGAACTCTTCGGGCGTGATCTCCATCACCGGGGTGGTCAGCGTGACCGCGGCATTGTTGACCGCGACCTGCAGGCCGCCCCAGCGCTGCTGCACGAACGCCAGGGCGGCCTCGAAGTCCGGCTTGCGCGTGACATCGAGGCCCAGGCCCGCAGCGGATGCGCCGCTGGCGTCCAGCGCCGACGCGGCGGCATGCGCGGCGTCGGCATCGCGGTCGGTGATCGCCACGCGGTAGCCGGCAGCGTGGAGCGCCTGGGCGATGCACAGGCCCAGGCCCTGGGCGGCCCCGGTGACGATCGCCGTCTGTGGCGGGGTGGAAAGTGGAGACATGGCGCGGGTTCCTTCAGAGGGTGGACGATGCGGGTCGGCGCATCGGTCGATTCGATCAGGCGGCTGTTGCCGCCATGGACGCTCAGGCGGCGTAGGCGGGAATGCTCAGCTCGCGGCCCACGCGGGCTTCGACCTTGGCGTACTTCCACAGCTTGTATGTGCCGTCGCCCACGGGGGTGGTGCGAAACAGGTTGCAGGCGGCATGTACCGTCTCGAGGTCGGGAACATCGGCCAGCACATAGGTTGTCCAGGGCCAGCCGTCGCTCGGGCCCACCATGGCGCGATCGTCGTCGAGGTTGCCCAGCACGGTGACGCCGGGCAGCTGGCCAATGCCCTGCATCATCTGCACGAAGGCGGCCCAGACATCCTTGGTTTCCTGCACGGTGGCGTCAAAGAAGTTCTGGTTGATGCCTATGCAGAACAGCGTGCGCAGAGGGGGTTTGTTTTCAGTGGTCATGTCGATCTCGGTGAAGTGGAAAAAGCGGATCAGAGGTAGCCGGGCAGCGGCTTGAGGCCGAACAGCACGGCACCGGCGTTCTGGTAGGTGATGTCGCCCATGAAGGCATGCTGGGTGATGACCAGGCTGTCCTGCACCTGGGTCGACAGCGGGCAGTCCTGGTAGATGCCGGTCATGCCGGCCTGCATCTGGATGCTGCGCGTGACTTCGGCGCCGGTGCGCGTGGCAAAGGTCGCGGACAGGCGCAAGGCGCTGACCGCCTCGACACCGGGTGTCTCGCCGCGCAGCAGCAGCTCCCAGACCTCGTCCATCGCCTCGTAGAAGAAAGCCCGGGCCGAGCGCAGCTGCGCCTCGCAGCGCGCAATCTCCATCTGCACCTGGGGTCGGTCGGCGGTGCGCGGCGCGCCGGTCACCGAGACGCGCCCCGTGGCCAGGCCCTTGAGCTCCTCGATCGCGGCGCGCGCAATGCCCAGCGACACCACGCTCAGCACCTGGGTGGCAAGCGACAGGCTGGGGTAGCGAAAGATAGGCGCGTCGAACTGCGAGCGGCTGCCGCGCACAAAGGTCCACTCCTCGGGCACCATGACCTTGTCGACGACCAGGTCGTGGCTGCCCGTCCCCGCCAGGCCGATCACGTCCCAGTTGGGCTGGACCGATGCGCTGGCGCGCGGCAGCACGGCCATGCGCGGCAGCGGCTGGGCATCCGCGCCTTCGGCCACGATGCCCACGCCCACCACGGTCGCGCCCAGGCAGCCGCTGGAAAAACTCCAGCGGCCCGACACCTCGTAGCCGCCAGCGACAGCCTTGGCGGGCTGCGGCGGAAAGATGCCCCCGGCAAACACCACGTCCGGCGTGTCGGCATAGATGGCGCGCAGCGTGTCCGGCGGCAGCGACGCCAGATAGGTCACGCCCATGCCGAAGCTGGCCACCCAGCCGGCCGAGCCATCGGCCGCGGCAATGCGCTCTATGAGCTCGCAGAAGAAGCGCGGCGAACGCTGCTCGCCGCCCAGCGCGCGCGGCACCAGCGCGCGATACACGCCGGCGGCCTTGAAACCTTCGATGACATCAGTGGAAATGAATTGCTGCCGGCCGAACTCGCGCCGGCGCGCGCGGATGTCCTGCAGCAGCGGCGCCAGCGCATCGGCGGGCGGCTCCTGGGAAGCGGCCGGGTGCGTGGCCATGGCGTCGGTCTGGGTATCCAGTGCAAGCATGGATGACTCCTTTCAAGGGCGGGAAACGGCAGCGCCGTGGTCTCTGGCAAACACCGCAGTGCCGCGGCAAAGCCGCAGACAGCGAACCATCAAAGTAGAAATATTTTCATATGAATGCATCTTTTAACCTTTTTTCCGGTCTGATCAGCGCCGCCAAATTGCATCTCCTGTGCGTTGATCCAGCGCAAAAGGTAACTCAATAAAACGTGAATCGTCAACTAATTTTCACGCAACATTTTGAAGCTCGGTTTTGGTGCAAAAACGCACCAAACCCGCTACACAGCTGGGTATTTGCACCATATTCGACCTTCATGCCTCGCCACAAACCTAGCGTAAACCCCGATAATTTCCCGCTTTTTATGCGCGGCAATCTTTGGAGAAATTGCGTGAAAAATCAGTGTTTTCCCCATACTCACGCCCGGCATGCATCTGGAGAATCCGAACAGTTCCATCCATATGCATACATTTTTGTCCATGCGTTTCATCAATGAAAAGCATGAAGATGGCACGAATGCTGCTGAAGGCGAAGCGCAGTTCTGCCGTGCTTGCCCTTCCTGTTCAACGACACCCCACGAGGTCCCCCATGTCATTCCAACGCGTGCTTCCCGCCCTCTTCCTCGCCACGGCCTTCTGCGCCGGGGGCGCCCAGGCCCAGATCAAGGTCGGCGTGATCTCGTCGTCCAGCGGCCCGGTGGCGCTGGTCGGCATACCGCAGAAGAACACCGTTGCCCTGCTGCCCAGGGAAGTCGCGGGACAACGCATCGACTACGTGTCGCTGGACGATGCCTCCGACCCGACCGCTTCGGTATCAGCCGTCAAGAAGCTCATCAACGAGGAGAAGATCGACGCGCTGATCGGCCCCAGCGGCTCGCCCAACGCCATGGGAGTGATCCAGTTCGCGGCCGCCGCCGGCATTCCCATGCTGGCCCCCGTGGGCACGGCGGCCGTGGTGTTGCCGATGAACGCGCAGAAGAAGTGGGTGTTCAAGACCACGCAGAACGACGACCTGATTGCCTCGGCCCTGGTCGACCACATGAAGGCGACCGGCATACGGACCGTGGGCTTCATCGGCGCCGCCGACCCCTATGGCGAGAACTGGGCCAAGGTCACGGGGGAGCTGCTGCAGGCCGCAGGCATCAAACTGGTTTCGTCCGAGAGCTTCCAGCGCCGCGACACCTCGGTGACCGCGCAGGCGCTCAAGACGCAGGCCGCGCGCCCGGACGCGGTGCTGATCGCTTCGCCCGGCAGTTCGGCCGTGCTGCCGCAGACCACGCTGTTCGACCAGGGCTACAGGGGCAAGGTCTACCAGACCCATGGCGCGGCACTCGATGAATTCCTCAAGCTCGGCGGCCGCAAGGTCGAGGGCACCATCCTCGCGGCCAGCAGCATGCTGGTGCTCGACGACATCCCGGCCAGCAATCCGACCAAGGCCGTCGCGACCCGCTACGTCGCCGACTACGAGAAGCTCCATGGCAGCAAGCCCGCCACGTTCGGCGCCAACGTCTACGACGCCGGACTGCTGCTGCAGGCGGCCATTCCCGCGGCGCTCAAGCAGGGCGCGCCCGGCACAGCGGCTTTCCGCGCGGCGCTGCGCGATGCACTCGAGCAGACCCGGGAGCTGGCCGGCACGCAGGGCGTGTACAACATGACGCCAGCCGACCACAGCGGCTTCGACCGGCGCGGGCGCGAACTGATCACCGTGAAAAATGGCCGCTGGGCGGCGCTGAAGTGACGTCCCGAGGTAACCGACATGGATTCTCAGATTGCCTTGTTGCTGGGACAGGACGGACTGACGAGCGGCGCGATCTACGCGCTGCTGGCCCTGTCCCTGGTGCTGGTCTTCAGCATCACCCGCGTGCTGCTGGTGCCCCAGGGTGAGTTCGTCACCTTCGGCGCGATGGCGATGGCCGGCATGCAGGCCGGCAAGCCCGCGACGCTGGCCTGGCTGCTGCTGGGTCTGGCGGCGCTGCGGCTGGCGCTGATGCTGCCGGCCGCGCTGCGCCGTCGCCGCCTTCCGGCCGCGCGCAGCTGGGGCATGCTGGCGTATGCCGTCGCCTTGCTGCTGCTGCTGCGCAACCTGCCGCTGCAGCAGCTGCCCATGGCCGTGCAGGCGCTGCTCGCGCTGGCCATGGTGGTGCCCATGGGGCCGCTGCTCTACGACATCGTGTTCCGCCCCATTGCCTCGGCCCATGCGCTGGTGCTGCTGATCGCGTCGATCGCGCTGCACGGCGTGCTGGTCGGCGTCTCGCTGCTGATGTTCGGCGCCGAAGGCGCGCGCAGCGAACCCTTCTCCGGCAACGGGCTGGCGCTCGGCGCCGTGACGTTCAAGGCACAGACGCTGTGGGTCATAGGCGTGACGCTGGGGCTGCTGCTGGCGCTTTATGCCTTCTTCAACCACACGCTGCTTGGCAAGGCGCTGCGCGCCACGGCCGTGCAGCGCCTGGGCGCGGAACTGATGGGCATCTCCACCGCCTTCGCCGGCCAGGCATCGTTCGCGCTGGCCGCCTTCATCGGCTGCCTGTCGGGCATCCTGATCGCGCCGCTGACCACGCTGTATTTCGACAGCGGGTTCCTGATCGCGCTCAAAGGCTTCGTCGGCGCCGTCACCGGCGGCATGGCCAGCTATCCGGTCGCCGCGCTGGGCGCCGGCGGCATCGGCCTGGTCGAGTCGTTCTCGACTTTCTGGGCCAGCGACTACAAGGAAGTGATCGTGTTCACGCTGATCCTGCCCTTCCTGTTGTGGCGCTCCCTCACCACCCGGCACACCGAGGAAGAAGCATGAGTTACGTTCCCCCTTCCAACCTGCACGACGGCGGGCCCGCCGCCGTCGCACGCCGCCTGCCCGCGGCGCGCGTGCTGCTCATCGCGCTGGTGCTGGCGCTGGCGGCCGTGCCGCTGCTGCCGGCCTTCTACGTGACGCTGTTCAACAACATCGGACTGGCTGCGCTGGTGGTGCTGGGCGTGGTGCTGCTCACGGGCGTCGCCGGCATGACGAGCTTCGGTCAGGCGGCCTTCGTCGGCACCGGCGCCTATGCGACGGCCTGGATAGCCAGCGCCAGCGCCCTGCCCGCGTGGCTTGCCTGGGCCGGCGGCTCGCCCTGGTTTGCGCTGCTCGCCGGCCTGCTGGTCACGCTGTGCGTGGCCGGCTTGCTGGGCGTGCTCACGCTGCGGCTGTCCGGCCACTACCTGCCGCTGGGCACCATTGCCTGGGGCATTGCCGTCTACTATCTGTTCGGCACTTTCCAGTCGCTCGGCGGACACAACGGCCTGGCCAACCTGCCCGCGCTGCAATTGGGCGCATGGACGCTGGAGCGCGGCGAGCAGATGTTCTATCTGATCTGGCTGCTGGTGCTGGCCAGCGGCTGGGCGCTGCACAACCTGCTGGACTCGCGCAGCGGCCGCGCCATCCGCGCGCTCAACGGCGGCCAGGCCATGGCTGCCTCGATGGGCGTGGACGTGTTCCGCGCCAAGCTCGCAGCATTCCTGCTGGCCGCGCTGCTGGCCAGCCTTTCGGGCTGGCTGTACGTCTACACGCAGCGCTTCGTGAGCCCCACGCCCTTCGGCGTCAATCAGGGCATCGACTACCTGTTCATGGCGCTGATCGGCGGCGCCGCCCAACTCTGGGGGGCGGTCGTCGGCGCCGGGCTTTTCATCCTCGCCAAGGACTGGCTGCAGGACTGGCTGCCGCGCATCTTCGGCGAGACCGGCAACTTCGAAGCCATCGTCTTTGGCGTGCTGATCATTCTCGTCATGCACCGCGCTCCGACCGGCGTGGTCGGCTGGCTGAGCCAACGCTTTGGCCCGGGCCGCACGCCGGTCCGGCACCCGGCGCCGAACGCGCCGGCAGCCGCTCTCGCGCGGCGCCCGCTGCCGCCGCGCGGCAGCACGGTGCTCGAGGCGC